>Ga0137308_100146_pt1 | contig 130939 bp, 121 predicted proteins | sample Inofrocosms_June_FD_97181 | JGI IMG/M metagenome (GOLD analysis project Ga0137308, IMG submission 97181) | Mouse cecal microbial communities from Vienna, Austria - N-Acetylneuraminic and N-Acetylglucosamine D2O microcosms_June | ecosystem: Host-associated > Mammals > Digestive system > Large... | reverse complement strand
AGATAGGCCAGCGACATCAGCAGCCAGTACCTCCTGATTCCCTGCGATGAACGAACCTGGTATCTGTCAAACGCCAGCTTGTCCTTTGCCTGGCAGAAAAACACCTCCACTGGCCACCGTTCCACATATATGTCCAGGATCTCCCGGGTACTGAGAGAGGCATCCGTGCTGATAAAGGCCCGCAGGGCTTTGGGGACATGGAACGCATCCTTTGGATAGCTGATCAGGACCACGGCATTTTCAATGCCGTTGAGGCTCCCTTCATACCGGTAGACATAATAGCTCCGGCTGCCAACGGTCACGAGGCTGACAGCAGCATCTGTCTTACGTAAATGAAGGGCGAACTCACTTACCTTCTGCTTTATGCCGCAGGGGTACAGCACCCGGTTCGTCTTCAGCGCGCCAATGGTATAGAAGCCCTTTTTGATAAAGGCATCCATGATGTCGCCACATGTATACCAGCTGTCGCAGAGGAAATAGGAGACAACCGGCGGTACGGGCAGTTCCTCCGCAATCTCTTGTACAATCTTCACCTTTGATTTGGACTTGTCGTACATGACGATGGCATAATTGAGGACGATGCCGTTGCAGGAAAGCATGACAGCTACGGCCTGGTGCCCATAGTCCTGCTTCCCCTTGAGGTGGGACTGGTGGAAATACGCATCTTCAATCGGGTGCAGAGCCCGTGACGAAGGCTTTGTCTTTGACGAGATGGTATCGTCCACGATGCAGAACACAGGCTTTCCAGACTGTTGGGCTTCTTTATAGATGAACTGGATGACGGCGTGCTTCAGTATGTCTTCCAGTTTGGCGTCATCCCATTTCCCCTTATTAAGGAAATGCGCGACCGTGGTACGGTGGCAAGGGCTGTACTTTTCAAAATCGATAGTCTTCCCATGATATTCAAGGGAAAAGACGGATATCAGTATGGCCATGATATGCTTCATGACGGTCTGGGGAAAGACACGGCATAAATTTAAGTTCTTAAAGCAGTTGTAAAGCAGCGTTGAATGGTATATACTGTTTTCTATAAGACATCATCCTTTGCAGGTTATTGTTTTCTAGACAAAAACAGTATACACCCAAAAAGGTATGGTGTCTTTAGTTTTAAAGCATTTATAGCAGTTTTGGTAAAAATTCAAATTTGCTCATTTATAGCTGGTATGAAGAAATAAATAGGGATGGCATTAGCGATATTATTGATTATTATAAAAAGACAGAAGAATGGTTTAAATCTGTTACATAACTTTGCGCATTATGAAATGAGCCGGAAATCAATAGAACTCTCCACTGCCCCTCTGTCGGAACCAGAAGCATCCATCAAAAAGAATTGCAGATTCTCTTGAACTGTAGTATTATTTTGATGAATTTATGCAATTTTACATTTTAACCAAAGACTGAGAGGAATAAGATATGAAAACATCCGATTTTTATTTTGATTTGCCCCAGGAACTAATTGCACAGGATCCGCTGGAAGACCGTTCGTCTTCCCGTCTTCTTGTTTTAAATAAAGATACCGGAGCTATCGAACATCATATTTTCAAAGAAATCACCGATTACCTGAATCCGGGCGATTGTCTGGTCATTAACGATACAAAGGTCATTCCAGCCAGACTCTACGGGAATAAAATAGGCACTGATGCAAAGATTGAACTTTTGCTTTTAAAAAGAAAAGAAAACGATATCTGGGAAACTCTGGTGAAGCCCGGAAAAAAAGCAAAACCGGGATCCAAAATTTCTTTTGGCGGCGGGCTGCTGACCGGGGAGGTTCTCGATGTCGTAGAAGAAGGCAACCGTTTAATCCGATTTACCTACAATGGAATTTTCGAAGAAATCCTTGATGTGCTTGGACAGATGCCGCTTCCCCCTTACATTACCCACCAGCTGAAAGATAAGAACCGTTACCAGACGGTTTATGCCAAACATGACGGTTCGGCAGCCGCTCCTACTGCCGGACTGCATTTCACTCCGGAACTGCTCGCCATTCTGAAAGAAAAAGGTGTAAAAATCGCCCATGTTACCCTCCATGTGGGGCTGGGTACTTTCCGCCCGGTCAAAGTAGAGGACGTGACCCAACATCACATGCACTCGGAATTCTATTCGATAGAAGAATCCCAGGCAAAACTTATCAACGACACAAAGGCCGCCGGAGGGCGCATCATCTCCGTAGGAACCACCAGCTGCCGCACTTTAGAATCTGCTTCCGGCGAAAACGGTATTGTCAAGGCCGGAAGCGGCTGGACGGACATCTTTATCTATCCCGGCTACCGCTTCAAAGTCCTTGACTGCCTGATTACCAATTTTCATTTGCCGGAATCCACCCTGCTAATGCTGGTTTCCGCCCTCGCCGGAAAAGAACATATCTTGAACGCCTATGAGACGGCGGTACAGGAACGCTATCGGTTCTTTTCCTTTGGGGATGCGATGCTTATTACCTCTTGACCTTTACTCCTTTAGCTGCTTTCGTCGCACTATAGCCTTTCTTGGTTTTTACGACAACTTTGTAATAATATGTCTTTCCCTTCTTTACCTTATTATCAAGAAAGGCTGTTTTTTTCGCGCCTTTTACTATTTTCAGCCTTATAAATCCTCCATCTTTCTTAGTGGAACGATAAATGGTATAGGCTTTTGCTGCTGCTAAATTTCTTCTTGTGCTATCTCTGTAATAACGCCAAATAAGCAGACATTTCAAGACAAATTCATCTTTACTTTTAAACAGTACTCTTTTTCATAATTTCCCCGCTTCCTCCATATACTGTTTCTGGAGGTGAAAAAAATGATGAAATATTTCCAGAAACAGTTTTCCTACGCACAGATTGCTTTCGCTATCCTTTCTTTGATTGCCGGGGTATTGATGCATTTTCTCTATGAATGGACAGAATACAATTATCTTGCAGGACTTATCTCCCCGGTCAACGAATCCACCTGGGAGCATTTAAAGCTGTTGTTTTTCCCTGTACTAATTTTCACTATCTTTGAATATTTCTATATAGGCCGGCTCTTTCCCGCCTTTATTACCGCGCGCACCATCGGATGTACTGTAGGACTGCTTTTCATCGTCGCATTTTATTATACGTACACTGGCATTATTGGAGAACACTATCTCTGGATGGATATCCTCACGTTTTTTCTTGGGGTAATCCTGTGTTACAGCCTGACCTGGTATCTGACTCTAAAGAAAAAAGCAGGAAATCTCTGCACAAATATTTTCTGCATCTTTTTCCTGCTCTTTCTTACCGGGATATTTTTCTATTTCACATACACTCCGCCAATGCTTCCTCTATTTGAAGCTTTCCTGCTCTTCTCTTAAACACCCGCTATTGGCTCGCGGGAATAAAAAATTTTATTTTCTTCTATCAGACGCACATTCCCCTGTACGCTCTCCAAAATAGAGATGCTGCAGTTTGGCGATACGCCTCCGTTCCAGAAATCTTTCTGTTCAAAAATCCGCAAGGCATTCAAAAGCGCCCTGCCCGCCGCGCCGTGAGTCGATACCAACACGGTCTTATCTTCCAGCTCCTGACGCGCCGTGATATCCCTCAGAAAATCCGCCGTGCGCCTGTGAAGCTCCTCAAAGCTCTCCCCGCCTTCCGGCACCCGATACTTATTCGGTGCCGTAAAGAAATAAGAAAACTCCCTATCCGGTATCTCATAATGCTCCTTTGCGCTGCAAAGCCCTTCATAAACTCCAAAGCTGATTTCAATCAGCCGTTCATCTTCAAAAACCGGAATCTCCCTGCCTCCAAGCACCAGCGCTGCCGTTTCCTTCGCCCTTTTCAAAGGGCTGCAAAAGGCTGCGGCAAAGGGAACCGCCAAAAGCGCTTCCCCCGTTTTCCTTGCCAGTTCTCTTCCATTTTCATTTAAAACCGTATCTGAGCGCCCCTGGAGCCGCTTTGCCACGTTCCAGTCCGTCTGCCCGTGCCGCATGACATAAATAACCATTACTGCCTCAACTCGATTCCCATAGATTCCAGACCATTGTAAACCTTCTTCATAGCAGAAGTAATCTCATCCTCCGTCATTGTCTTATCTTTTGCACGGAATACCAGAGAGTACGCCATAGACTTATATCCCTTCTTCACCTGCTCACCCTCATAAATATCGAATAAATTCAGGCTTTCCAGATGCTTTCCGCCCCTCTGGAGAATCATAGCTTCAATCTGTCCCGCCAGGATATCCTTCGATACCATCATGCTAATATCCCTTGTCACTGCCGGGAATTTTGCAATTCCTTCAAATTTACGGTCGAAAGAAGCATATTCCACTACTCTGGGAATATCTAAAACTGCCACATACGCTTTCTCACCGATGCCATACTTGTCTGCTACGGCAGGATGGATTTCACCCAGATATCCCAGCACTTCCCCGTCATAGATGATATTTGCCTGACGTCCCGGGTGCAGGAACGGCTTGCCCGCCTGCGGGTCATAAGATGCCGTCTTATGAAGTCCTGCTTTCTCAAAGAATTCCTCTACAACGCCTTTCATCACAAAGAAGTCGCCTTCGCCATACATTCCCAGAGTAAACTGCATCCGCTCCTCCGGAAGCTCCGTCAGCGGGAGCTGCTTCGGCAAATATACGTTCCCCAGCTCGTACAAACGTACATTTTTGTTCCTGTGGTTATAGTTAAATGCCAGGGAAGTCAGCATTCCATTCAGCGGAACAGTACGCATGATGCTGAAGTCCTCTCCCAGCGGATTCGAAATCTTAATCGCATTCCGGTACGGAGAATCCGCCGCCAACAACAGCTTGTCAAATACCTTCGGACTCTCAAAAGAATAAGTCATACCCTGTGAAAAGCCGCAGTATTCTGCAATGTCCCTTGCCACTTCTTCGATGCGCAGTTTGAACGGAAGCTTTCCTGTCGTCGCTTCTCCTCTCGGAAGAGTGGTCGGAATATTGTCATATCCATAGAAGCGCGCCACTTCCTCTGCCAAATCCGCCGTACGGAAAATATCATGGCGGAACGTCGGAGCCACAATCTCATTTGTTCCTGCATCATACGCCAGCTCTACAGCCTCAAAATATTTCAGCATCTGCTCTTTTGAAAGCTCTGTTCCCAGCAGCGCATTGATTTTCTCCGGCTCAAATGGTACACGCACCGGCTCTTTTTTTGTGGTATATACATCCACGATGCCGCCGACTACCTCTCCGGCCCCCAGCTCTTCAATCAACTGGCAGGCTCTGTTAATGGCCGCCTCCGCATTGTTCGGGTCCAGCCCTTTCTCAAACTTTCCGGAAGCGTCCGTGCGCAGCCCTACCTTCTTGCTGGAAAGGCGGATATTCGTCCCGTCAAAACATGCAGCCTCAAACATCATCGTCTTTACATCATCCGTAATCATAGAATTTTCTCCTCCCATGATTCCGGCGATGCCCACTGCCTTCTCCCCGTCGCAAATCATCAGGACAGAATCATCCATTGTCCGCTCCTGTCCGTCCAGCGTAACAAATTTCTCTCCTTTTTCCGCACGGCGCACCACGATTTCATGACCTGCGAGCGTATCATAGTCATAGGCATGCATCGGCTGTCCATACTCTTCCATCACGTAGTTTGTGATATCTACGATATTATTAATCGGACGGATGCCATTGGAAGCCAGCCTCCTCTGCATCCACTTCGGCGACGGAGCGATTTTGATATTCTTTACCACCCTGGCCGTGTAGCGTGGGCAAAGGTCTGTATCCTTTACCGTAACCTTTACATAATCATGGGCATTCTCGTTATTCCCCGTCACCTGAACGACTGGCGGAACAAATTTCTTTCCGAAAGTAGCGGCAGCTTCCCTGGCGATTCCCAGCACACTATAGCAGTCCACACGATTCGAAGTTACCTCATACTCAAAAATCACATCGTCCAGCCCCAGCGCTTTTATAGCACTCTCGCCTATCACAGCATCCTCCGGGAAAATGTAAATTCCATATTCCGGTGCCTCCGGATACATCTCACGGGTAGAGCCAAGCTCCTCAATAGAGCACATCATGCCGCAGGACTCAATGCCCCTGAGCTTTCCCTTTTTAATCTTAATTCCGCCAGGCGTCATCTTTCCATCATGTCCGCCAGCCACACGCCCGCCGTCCAGTACCACCGGAACCTTATCGCCCTCCTTCACATTCGGGGCTCCTGTCACGATTTGCACCGTCTCTGTTCCCACATTTACCTGGCAGATGATCAGTTTGTCCGCGTCAGGATGCCGCTCAATCGAAAGAATCTGGCCAATCACGATTTTTTCCAAATCTGCGTCCATCTTCTCATAGCCCTCTACCTTCGTGCCTGACAATGTCATAGCATCTGTATATTCCTGTGCGGTCACGTCCAAATCCGGTACGTAAGCCTTAATCCAAGATAATGATGTATTCATATCCGTCTAATCTCCTTTATTTATTTTTCTATTCATGCGCCTCGTCCCTCTGTTTCGCTCGGACTGTGCGCCCTATATTCGAATCTTTATGCAACCCTTAGCAAGTAAACTTGCACGCCCTCTCTTCTCTCTGCTTCGCCGTGCTCGCTCTACTCCGCTCCGCTTCGTTTCGCTTGGGCTGTGCGCCCTATATTCGAATCTTTATGCAGCCCTTAGCAAGTAAACTTGCACGGTCTGCATAAAGATTCGAATGCACGGCTAGACAGTATCAAAATTGTTTCAGAAATCTGATATCATTTTCATATAGCAGCCGCATATCATCGATTTCATATTTCAGAAGCGCGATACGTTCCAAGCCGACGCCGAATGCAAATCCCGTATATTCTTCCGGGTCAATGCCGCACATCTCTAGTACATGAGGATGTACCATACCGCAGCCAAGAATCTCTATCCAGCCGGAACCTTTACAGAAACGGCATCCGCTTCCGCCGCATTTAAAGCAGGTCACATCTACCTCGGCGCTCGGCTCTGTGAATGGGAAATGATGGGGACGGAATTTTGTCCTGGTTTCCGGTCCGAACAGTTCTTTCGCAAACTCTTCCAACGTTCCTTTCAAATCTGCAAATGTGATATTTTTATCAATAACAAGCCCTTCTATCTGATGGAAAGATGGGGAATGTGTCGCATCCACCTCATCAGAACGGAACACCCGTCCTGGCGCAATCATACGGATAGGCAGTTTACCCTGCTCCATGACTCTTGCCTGAACCGGCGAAGTTTGGGTGCGCAGCACAATATCTTTATTAATATAAAAAGTATCCTGCTCATCCTTTGCCGGATGGTTCGCCGGAATATTTAACTTTTCAAAGTTGTAGAGGTCGTATTCTACTTCCGGTCCTTCCACTACTTCATAACCCATGCCTATGAAAATACGCTCCACCTCTTCCAGTGCAATCGTGTTTGGATGGCGGTGTCCCATATTATTTTTCTTTGCCGGAAGCGTAACATCAATTACTTCCCTCTTTAGCTGTTCTTCCCTGGCTTTCGCCTCCAGCCTCTGCTTCGTCTCCTCCAGAATCCCTTCAATAGCCGCCCTGGTCTCATTTACCATCTGTCCTACCATTGGACGTTCTTCCGCAGCTACATCCTTCATTCCTTTCAGAACAGCTGTCAGCTTTCCTTTTTTCCCAAGGAATGCGACGCGGACATCGTTTAATTTGTCCAGTGCATCGGAATTTTGGATTTGTTTTACTGCCTCTTCTCTGATTTCCTGCAACTTCTGTTTCATCATCGATTCTCCTTCTATTTTCTATTTTCTATTTACTCAAACGTAAAGCCATCAGCCACGTCTGCGCCATCTTCCGGACATTCCCGATATTGCGGCAAAAAAATAAGAACCGGCATACTTCATCCCTATAGGGACGAAATCTGACAGTTCCGCGGTACCACCCTGTTTCCTGTACGTGACAGGCTCTCTCTATGCTTAACGCGCACAACACGTCACTTCCTACTCCGCTTTCAGAAATGCGGCTCCGATGGGAAATTCGGAATATCATCTGAACTTAAAGAAGCTTCCAGCCGATGGCTCCCTCTCTCTGTAAGAAAATGATATCCTACTTGCATCTTCTTTGCCTTTGAACTTCATTCTAGCATCTTTCGCTATTTTAACATCTCGACGATTGTCTCGATGTTTATACTCGTCAAACGCACACTCGTGCAAGCACGGTATGCGCTTTCCTCGTTATTTTAACATATTTCAGCTTCCTGTCAAGCGGAAACTTTCAGGGCTATTTAAATATTCATTAATCTCTGCTCCTAAAAACAACAGCCACATACAAAAATATAGCCACAGCATAATCATCACCGCTGTAGTAAGGCTGCCATAAACTGCCGACATCCCGTGGGCATAATTTAAATATACGGAAAACCCATAGGAAAACAATGACCAGGACACGGCTGCCGCCACTGCCCCCGGTATCTGTCCTGAAAACTGCTGCCGCGTATTTGGCAGCATCGTATACATAGCCGCAAAAAGCAGCGTCAACAATATCAAAGTAATGACCGTGCGCACACTGATAATAAACCCTGACACGTCCCTGAAAATCGGAAAATGATCCACGATTACGGCATGAATCTGATTTCCAAACACCAGCAGCGCCAGCGTGAGGATAAGAGAAACCAGCATTACCAGGATATAAAAGGAGGAACGTATACGCATCACTACATAATTTCTGGTTTCCTCAATATCGTACACAGAATTCAAACCATTCGTGATAGCCAGCACGGCTTTTCCCGATGCCCACACTGCCGCAATCGCCGTTCCTGACAACAGCGCTGTGGAAGATGTAAACAGAGAATTTACCACATCAGCCACCATCTCTTTGAGACTGTCCGGAAGCGCATTCATCAGCATCCCCATCATGTCATCCGGCGTCAAAGGCGTATACTGCAGAAGCGTAAGAAGCAGCATAACAAACGGGATAAATCCCATGATAATATAGAAAGCAGACTGTGCAGAATATGCATCTACACGATCCCTTTTCATTTTTCTCATAAACATCTGCACCAAACGAATCTTTTTCATGATGCCCTGTATAACTCCTTTTCTCTTTCTAAGTTCCTTTTCCGGTATTCCACGCCACTTTCCCGCGCCGCCGCGCGCTATTATCCATAATAGTATCTCAGGATATCCACACAGCTCCGCCCTGCCTCTGCCATATGTTTTGCTCCATTCTGGCTCATGCCTTTCCCGTGGCCATATCCGCCGCCTTTCAGTGTATAGCCTTTCAGGACACCGCCCTCCTTCTCCTCTGTCAAATAAAAAAATGCGCTCGGCAGCATTCCCAGGTTTGGCGCCGTACTGCCATCCTGCAGGGTTACCGGGGCATTCTGCGTTTGAAGCAGTTTTCGGATTTCGTATTCTCCTTCTACCTCAAAACTTCCGCCGGAACCAATAATCTCCAAAGTCTTTATCACACCGCTGTTCTCTCTCTCGGAAACCCGCATTCCGCTCACTTCTCCTGCCTCCTGACTCTCAGTTCCTGCCAGCCTGGTCAGCTCCTCCAGAGAAAAATATGTGCTCCACCGATACCACGGCTCTTCTTTTTCATAAGCCTCGTCATTCCCCGACATAAACGCACAGAACACCGCTTCTTCAGACAGATTCCGTGATAAATCAATGCCACAGGAAGTTGAATAGTAAAGCGCATCCACCAGTTCCCCGTCCTGCGTCAAGACTTTTCCCTTCGTCTCTTTTACCGCCAAATCTGTCCGCTCATCCCTTTTAAAGTTATTATAGACCTGATAAGATACGCTGTCGTCCAAATCCGCGCCGCCCTCTGTGCGCCGCCCTGTCTGAAGCTGTTTCAACGCATAAGTCCTGGCGCAGACAGCCTGCGCCTTTAACGCCTCCATTGGATAACCGGATGGCATCTCACTCGGAACTACAGAGCAAAGATAAGTTTCCAGCGGAAGTTCATTCATTACTAAAAGTCCTTCCTCTTTTCTCTCTACAAGAATTTTTCCTGTGTAAGAAGGCGCCCCCTGCGCCCGCTTTAAATCAGAAAATGTAAATACACCTTTTTTCTTCTTAGGAACCAGTGTCACTGTCCCATGTTCCAGCCAGGGATCATCCAGTGTAAACCACACCGGCTCCGATGCCTTATGTTCCTCTGTCACGTCACCATAGCTTACCGTGTAGGCTGTACTGCACACGAGCGTCAGCTTTTCATGGTATTTCCCTGCATAGTCATCTGTGCATAACTGTACCCGCACATCCGGATTTTCCTCATATGCAGTCACCTGAACTCCAGCCGCCTGTCTCTCTTCAGCCTGTCCCACCGCCTTCGCCGTTTCCGGCTCTGTTTCCTCATCTGAACCGATATCTGTCACAAGTTTTCCGGTTCCATATACCCTCTGCATCACTGACCATCCATTTTCCACTCCCCTGCGATAAATAGAAAACAGCACAAAACACAGTGCGCATGTCCCAAGAATCATAAGCTGCCTATGCGTATTCTGACTCACTTGACTTCTCCTATCACGAAATATCCTATTGGAAGTATATCGCAAAATTGGAAAATCATGCACTTATTTTTTATAATTTACGTTTACTTCACACGAAATTTGTACACGGTCGTCGTATCATACCGCTCGCCTGCCTTCAAAATAGATGAAGGGAAATTTTCATGATGGTTCGCATCGGGATAATACTGCGTCTCTAGGCAGAATCCGTGACGCGGCTGATAAACTGCCCCTCCTTTCCCTCTGCTATCCTTATCAATAAAGTTTCCTGTATAAAGCTGCACGCCTACGCTATCTGTCAGTACTTCCATCACTCTGCCGCTCTTCTCGTCTGCCGCCTCTGCGATTTTCCTCAAGCCGCAGCCCTGATTCTTCAGCACATAATTATGGTCATATCCTGCCCCCTGTATCAACTGGTCATAGTCTGCGCTAATATCCTTTCCAATTTTTTTCGGGGTGTTAAAGTCCATCGGGCTTCCCTTAATATCCCTGATTTCTCCTGTCGGAATACTTCTTGCGTCAGTCACCGTGATAGCGTCCGAATCAATCCACATCGTATGTTCCAGAATGTCCCCGCTTCCATGTCCTCCTAAATTAAAATAGCTGTGATTTGTCAGATTTGCAATAGTATCCTTGTCTGACGTTCCGCAATAATGAATCTTTACTTCATTTTCTTCCGTCAGCGTATATGTCACTGTAATATCAAAATTTCCCGGAAAGCCCTGCTCGCCATCCGCGCTATGATGCGTGAATTTCACCGCCAGTTCCTCTTCTATCACCTCAAAATCCCACAGCAAAGAATTATATCCCTGGAATCCACTGTGCAGATTATTTCCATTTTCATTGTCATCCAGTATGTACTCTTTTCCGTCAATCGCCACTTTTGCCCCATGTATCCGGTTGCAGTTACGTCCAACGGTTGCCCCCAGATATCCCCCGTGAAGCGTATAATCCGTCACATCATCGTATCCCAAAACTACATCGTCAATTCTGCCGTCCCTGTCTGCCACAGTCACAGCCACCAAAGTTGCGCCATAGTTTGTTACTTCGATTCCCATTCCATTTTTATTTACCAGCGTTATCAGGGATACTTCCTTCCCGTCCGCCATCTTTCCAAAACTGCTGATTTTGCTTCCCATATCAAACACCTTCCTTATACAGTAAAAGAGTATCCGCACGGAATACTCTCTTTTATTAAAATTCCCAAAATGCCGTTTCCTGTATTTTGACTCCTAGCAAAGCTAGGTGGGTATCCGCAGCCATATGTTCTGGCTTCCGCTGCAAACGGCGGCCTGTCATTGCATATGGCGATATAAGAATCCCATAAAAGTAAATGTAGGTTCAAAATAACAGGATTGTCGAACATCCCAGGAATCTTGATGTATAAATGATTATACCCTAGTATCTGCATTTTGACAACACATAATCCTGAAAATTATTTCCATTTAACTTTAAAACACCGGGTGCAGCCAAAACTGCTCCCGGTGCTGTAATAACTACAACTATTTATCTTAGAGCTGAGGACCTGCAGAAACCAAAGCCTTTCCAGCCTCATTACCCTCGTATTTTGCAAAGTTCTTTGCGAAACGCTCAGCCAAATCCTTAGCTTTTGCTTCCCACTCAGAAGCGTCTGCGTACGTATCACGCGGATCCAGGATACCGGAATCTACGCCCGGAAGCTCTGTCGGAACCTCAAAGTTGAAGAACGGAATCTTCTTTGTCGGTGCATTCTGGATATCTCCGTTGAGAATTGCGTCAATGATACCACGGGTATCACGGATGGAGATACGCTTTCCTGTTCCGTTCCAGCCGGTATTTACCAGGTATGCCTTTGCGCCGCTCTTTTCCATTCTCTTAACAAGCTCCTCTGCATACTTTGTAGGATGCAGCTCCAGGAATGCCTGTCCGAAGCAAGCGGAGAAAGTCGGTGTCGGCTCTGTGATTCCACGCTCTGTACCTGCAAGTTTTGCTGTGAAGCCTGACAGGAAGTAGTACTGTGTCTGCTCCGGTGTCAGAACAGATACCGGAGGAAGTACGCCGAATGCATCTGCAGACAGGAAGATTACATTCTTCGCTGCCGGTGCAGCAGATACCGGACGAACAATTTTCTCAATATGGTCAATCGGATAAGATACACGCGTATTCTCTGTTACGCTCTTATCGTTAAAGTCAATCTTTCCTTCTGCATCCAACGTTACGTTCTCAAGAAGAGCGTTGCGCTTGATTGCATTGTAGATATCCGGCTCAGACTCTTTATCCAGGTTAATAACCTTTGCATAGCAGCCGCCTTCAAAGTTGAACACGCCATTATCATCCCAGCCGTGCTCGTCATCACCAATCAGAAGACGCTTCGGGTCTGTAGAAAGGGTTGTCTTACCTGTTCCTGAAAGACCAAAGAAGATTGCTGTGTTCTCACCGTTCATATCTGTGTTTGCAGAGCAGTGCATGGAAGCGATGCCCTTCAACGGCAGGTAGTAGTTCATCATGGAGAACATACCCTTCTTCATCTCTCCACCGTACCATGTATTTACGATAACCTGCTCACGGCTTGTGATGTTGAACATTGCAGCTGTTTCTGAATTCAGACCCAGCTCTTTATAGTTTTCTACTTTTGCCTTGGACGCATTGTAAACAACGAAATCCGGCTCAAAGTTCTCAAGCTCTTCAGCGGTCGGCTTAATAAACATATTTGTTACAAAATGAGCCTGCCATGCTACCTCAACGATAAAACGGATTGCCATACGTGTGTCTGCATTTGTACCGCAGAAAGCATCTACTACGAAAAGTCTCTTGTTAGAAAGCTCTTCCAGTGCGATTTTCTTTACTGTGTCCCATGCTTCCTGGCTTGCCGGATGATTGTCATTCTTGTACTCATCAGATGTCCACCATACAGTATCTTTTGAGTTCTCGTCCATAACGATGAATTTGTCTTTCGGAGAACGTCCGGTATAAATACCAGTCATTACGTTGACTGCGCCAAGCTCACTTACCTGTCCTTTTTCAAAGCCTTCCAGATCCGTCCTTGTCTCCTCTTCAAACAGCATCTCGTAAGAAGGATTGTACACGATTTCTGTAGTTCCGGTGATACCATACTTACTTAAATTGATTTCTGCCATTTTACCTTTTACCTCTCTTCTTCAATAGTTGCCTGCATTTGCAGGACTTTTGATATCTTTTGATGGACATGGGTCTGTCCAACTTCCAGATTATATTATACATAATAACCGAATAAAATCAATAAAAATCCTCTAAAATTTTTCCAAATCCTCGCAGAACCTGAAAACTCTGCTTAAATCCCCAAAAATTTCTTGACCGTATCTTTCATATCATCCACTTCTACAACCGTATCGTGAAGCACAGGGGCCGTACGGATTTCCTCAATTGCCCCGGGCACTTCCACTCCTGAAATGCGGTTCAGCTCATCTACCAGCTCAAAATCCGACATACTGTCATATTTGATGTCAATAGCGTTCATAACGCTTCGTGTAAATTTGTACGGACTCGCTGTGGAAGCAATCATTGTCTTTGTCCCGTCCCCGGTCTCGGCTGCATACTTCCTGCGCACCTTAGACGCCACTGCCGTATGCGTATCCAGCACATACCCCGTTTTATCATACACTTCCTTAATCTCTGCCGCTGTCTCAGCTTCCGAAGCGTAATTTCCATAAAAATCTGCAAGCTGCGCTTTCATTTCGTCTGTAACCGCATACTTTCCTGATACACTCAAATTCTCCATTAATTCCCTGTCCACTGCGTCGTCAGCTCCGGCAATCCTGTAAATCAAACGTTCCAGATTGCTGGAAATCAGAATATCCATAGAAGGCGACGTCGTAAGGATAAATTCACGGTTCCTGTCATATGTCCCGGTAGCAAAGAAGTCATACAATACCTTATTGTCATTTGACGCACAAATCAGTTTTCCAATCGGCACGCCCATATTTTTCGCATAATACGCCGCTAAGATATTTCCAAAATTTCCTGTAGGCACTACCACATTCAGTCTTTCATCCTTCGCCAGCTTTCCTGCCGCGTACAGCTTTGCATATGCATACACATAATAAACAACTTGCGGAACCAGACGTCCAATATTAATAGAGTTTGCCGACGAAAAACGGAAACCTGCCTCTGCCAGCTCCGCCTCCAGTGCTTTATCTCCAAAAATCTTTTTAACCCCTGTCTGCGCATCGTCAAAATTTCCTTTGATGCCCACTACAAAGGTATTGTCCCCTTTCTGCGTTACCATCTGCTTTTCCTGAATAGGGCTGACGCCGTTCTTCGGATAAAATACTACAATTTTTGTCCCCGGAACATCAGCAAAGCCTGCCAAAGCCGCTTTTCCTGTATCCCCGGAAGTTGCCGTCAGGATGACAATCTCATCTTTCACCTGATTTTTCTTCGCAGAAGTAATCAGCAGATGCGGCAGAATAGAAAGCGCCATATCTTTAAACGCAATCGTCGCACCGTGGAACAGCTCAAGATAATATGCGCCGTCTGCTTCTTTTATCGGCGCGATTTCCTCTGTGTCAAATTTCTCGTCATATGCCTTTGCAATACAGTCTTTCAGCTCATCCTCTGTAAAATCTGTCAGGAACAGCTTCATGACCTCATAAGCGGTTTCCCGGTAGCTCATCCCCGCCAGCTCGTCCATGCTTCTATCCAGCGCCGGAACCGTCTCCGGCACGAACAGACCGCCATCCTCCGCTAACCCCTTTAGAATTGCCTTGGAAGCGGTGACAGATACTTTGTTATCTCTCGTACTTCTATATATTAAATCCATATGCTCCATCCCTTTCTATAGCATTGCAGTTGTTCTTATTTTCATTCTGAGATTATAGCATAACTTTTTCTGCTGTACAATCTTTTTCCGTGTGAATTCCTGCCAGTCCCAGACTCGTGGCCTTTTAAAGCTCAAACCGCTGTTTGACGCTTACGCCGGAAGCTGCCACTCTCACTCCAGCGCATCCCCTCGCTCGTCTGCCAAACGGTATCCTACGGATGCCACCCGGCGAGCCAGGCATGTCCTGCATTCTGCCGCTTCATCCCCCGTACAGATTTTATTATCATACAAATCATACTGCTTCCGGTTCCTGAGCGGAGACAGATTCGGCATCACTACATTTGCGCCTGCCTCCAACCCTTTTTCACGCCCCCGGCTATCCGCTGTTCCCAGTGCCGTTGTAGCCGGAAGAAGCACTTTGGGAAGCATAATCCTAATAACTGAAAGCAAAAACAGTGTCAGGCTGACGCTTCCTGCTTTTTCGTTGGCAAATTTCGTCCCATGATGAGGGATGAAAGGTCCGATTCCCACCATCTGAGGCTTAAGTTCCTGCAGAAATTCCAAATCTGCCGCCAGCGTTTCTAATGTCTGTCCGGGAGATCCTACCATAAATCCTGCTCCTGTCTGATACCCCAATGCTTTCAGATTATACAGGCACTGCTTTCTTTTCGACAGATGCATGTTCTCTGGATGCAGCATCCGGTAATGTTCCTCGTCTGCTGTCTCATGACGCAGCAGGTAACGGTCAGCTCCAGCTTCCCGGAATTTCCGGTAGCTCTCATAAGATTTCTCGCCTATGGACAACGTAACGGCACAATCTGGAAACTCGCGCTTGATTCTGCGGATGATCTTTTCCATCCGTTCATCTGTAAACCACGCGTCTTCTCCTCCCTGGAGCACAAATGTGCGGAAGCCCAGCCTGTCCCCTTCCCGGCAGCATTCCAGAATTTCCTCTTCGGTTAGGCGATACCGCTCTGCTTTCTGGTTTCCGCATCTGATTCCACAGTAATAACAGTCATTTTTACAGTAATTTGTGAATTCAATCAGCCCCCGCGTAAACACTTTATTCCCATAGTATTTCCGTCTCAGGCGCACTGCCTCTGTCTTGAGTAATTCTCTTGTCCTCTCATCCTCTGCTTTTATCAAAAGAGCCGCATATTCTTCTCTTGAAAGCCTATGGCTGTTGATCAATGTTTCCGCCGGCGTCATGTTTCCTCCTTCACCCAGAAAAGGACGCGCCCGAAAGCACGTCCTTTCAACATAATCCAATTTCTATTTATAATTTACAATTTTTCCAAAATCCGGTTTCAGAGCTGCGCCGCCTACCAGACCGCCATCGATATCGTCCTGAACAAATAATTCCGGAGCCGTAGCCGCATTTACAGAGCCGCCATACTGGATGCGGATAGCTGCTGCTGTCGCATCATCATAAATCTCAGCAATGCACTCGCGGATGCCTTTACATACTTCCTGCGCCTGCTCTGTCGTAGCCGTCTTTCCTGTCCCAATAGCCCAGATTGGCTCGTACGCGATAACAGCTGTCTTTGCCTGATCTGCTGTTACTCCAAGGAAGCCAACTTTCACCTGCTGACGGATGAAATCCATAGTCACGCCCTGCTCTCTCTGCTCCAGAGTCTCGCCGCAGCACATGATTGGTGTAATTCCATGCTCAAATGCCTTCAGCATTTTCTTATTTACCGTCTCATTTGTCTCCGCAAAGTACTCTCTTCTCTCAGAGTGTCCGAGAACTACATATTTAACGCCTGCATCTGTAAGCATAGCGGGAGAAATCTCGCCTGTGTATGCACCTTTCTCCTCAAAATACATATTCTCTGCGCCTACCTGGATGTTAGAGCCTTTTACAGCCTCTACAACCGGGATGATATCGATTGCCGGAACGCAGAATACTACGTCCACTTCATCATTTGCTACCAATGGTTTTAACTCGTTTACTAAAGCAACTGCCTCGCTTGGAGTCATGTTCATCTTCCAGTTGCCTGCAATAATTTTCTTTCTTGACATTTTCATTTTCTCCTTAAATATATTAAAATGGACGGCTCGCCAATCGCTATGCGGTTTGTTCCCTTTACTAACCTCATGCTTCGCTCTGCTCGCATTCGCTAAGTGCAGGGAACTAAGTTCGCACTAAGCTCTGTCTTCGCCTCCGGCTCGCCAATCGCTAAGTGCTTACTTATCGTTTGCTGCTGCTACGCCTGGGAGTTCTTTGCCTTCAAGGAATTCAAGGGAAGCGCCGCCGCCTGTTGAAATATGGCTCATCTTATCGCCGAAGCCAAGCTGGTTTACGGCTGCTGCGGAATCACCGCCGCCGATGATTGTGGTAGCGTCTGTCTCTGCCAAAGCCTTTGCTACTGCAATTGTACCTTTTGCAAGGATTGGGTTCTCAAATACGCCCATCGGTCCGTTCCATACAACGGTTTTTGCTGTCCTTGCAGCTTCCGCGTACAGCTCTGCCGTTTCAGGTCCGATATCCAGACATTCTTTATCAGCCGGAACTGCATTTGCCGATACGACAGCTACTTCGATTTCCGCATCAATCGGGCTTGGGAAACCGTCAGCTACAACTGCATCTACCGGAAGCAGAAGTTTTTTGCCCATCTTCTCTGCTTTTTCCATCATCTCTTTGCAGTAATCAATCTTAGACTCATCCAGAAGAGAGTTTCCTACTTCTTTTCCCTGAGCCTTTAAGAACGTATAAGCCATACCGCCGCCGATAATCAGGGTATCGCATTTCTCAAGTAAGTTGTTGATAACATTCAGCTTGTCCGCAACTTTAGCTCCGCCGAGAATTGCTACAAATGGTCTTTCCGGGCTGTTTACTGCATTGCCCAGGAAGTCGATTTCTTTCTGCATCAGATAACCTACTGCCGCAGTATCCACATATTCTGTTACACCGACATTGGAACAATGTGCCCTGTGAGCTGTTCCAAAAGCATCGTTCACAAATACTTCACACAGAGAAGCAAGCTCTTTACTGAATGCTTCGCCATTCTTAGTCTCTTCCACACGGTACCGTGTATTCTCTAACAATACAACCTCTCCGTCCTGCATAGCCTCTACAGCTGCCTTTGCATTCACTCCTACTACCTCAGGATCCGCCGCAAATTTCACTTCCTGTCCAAGCAGTTCAGAAAGACGTACTGCAACCGGCGCCAGGGAAAGTTCCGGTTTCGGCTCTCCCTTAGGCTTGCCCAGATGTGAGCAGAGGATTACCTTTCCGCCGTCCGCGATTAATTTTTTAATTGTCGGAAGAGCTGCTACCAGACGGTTCTCATCTGTGATTTTCCCTTCTTTTAAAGGAACATTAAAATCACATCTTACCAGAACTTTTTTGCCTTTTACGTTGATATCATCAACTGATTTCTTATTAAGCATTTGTTTGCCTCCTGAATAATGATAATGATAAAGGGCCCGGTCCAAGCAGACCGGACCCTTTTTGGATCTTCTTAAAGATATTTAAACTTATGCTAACTCTGAGAAGTATTTGATTGTACGAACCATCTGGCTTACGTAGGAGTTCTCATTGTCGTACCAGGAAACTACCTGTACCTGAGATGTTCCGTCTTCCAGATTTACTACCATTGTCTGAGTAGCATCGAACAGAGAACCAAATCTCATACCAACGATGTCGCTGGATACGATTTCATCTGTATTGTAACCGAAAGACTCTGTAGCTGCTGCTTTCATAGCTGCGTTGATTTCGTCAACAGTAGCCTGTCCCTTAACAACTGCGTTCAGGATTGTCGTAGAACCTGTCGGGGTCGGTACACGCTGAGCAGCGCCGATCAGCTTGCCGTTCAGTTCCGGAATAACCAGACCGATAGCTTTTGCTGCGCCTGTGCTGTTCGGAACGATGTTTACAGCGCCTGCACGGGATCTTCTCAGATCGCCTTTTCTCTGCGGTCCGTCAAGGATCATCTGATCGCCTGTGTAAGCATGGATAGTGCACATGATACCGGACTGGATCGGCATATAGTCGTTCAGAGCTTTTGCCATCGGAGCCAGGCAGTTTGTTGTACAGGAAGCTGCGGAAATAACAGTATCCTCTGCTGTCAGTGTCTCATGGTTTACATTGTAAACGATAGTCGGCAGATCGTTTCCAGCCGGAGCGGAAATAACGACTTTGCGGGCACCTGCTTTGATGTGTGCTTCCGCTTTTGCTTTAGATGTGTAGAATCCTGTACACTCTAATACAACGTCTACTCCGATTTCTCCCCAAGGAAGCTGGGAAGCGTCAGCCATAGCATAGATTTTGATCTCTTTTCCATCAACAGTGATAGAATCCTCGCCAGCCTCTACCTTGTCAGCCAGATCATATTTGCCCTGTGATGAATCATATTTTAATAAATGTGCCAACATTTTCGGAGATGTCAAGTCGTTGATTGCAACTACTTCATATCCCTCTGCGCCAAACATCTGTCTGAATGCCAGACGACCAATACGGCCAAAACCATTGATTGCTACTTTTACTGCCATGATTTATATTCCTCCTAAGAATGAAATTTTGCAACCGGCCGGTATATGCCGGTTCATGATGTGTTCCTATAGTTTGTTAAAGAAACATCAACCTATTCATTATTTTACCTAATTTGTCCAGAAAATTCAAGAGCAAATTGCAAAATCCTTCAATATGCCTGCAAAACACCATTTACATTAAAAAGGAACTCAAACCCGAGTCCCTTTCAAAGTATTCCCATATTTCCGGCAAACATCCACAAGCACACGGCATTTTTTATGTAGCATTCCCGCTATCTGCATCCCTGCGCCCGTGCCGTCTGGCATCCCATGTCCAGGCTGACTGCCAGCGCCCTGTCTACCTTACACAATATTTCCGCATCCAGATGGCACACTCTGTCTTTCAGCCGTTTCTTATCAATCGTCCGCAGCTGTTCCAGCAAAATAACGGAATCTTTGATAATATCATACCGGCCTGCATCAATCTCCACATGGGTGGGAAGTTTTGCCTTATTCATCTTTGATGTAATCGCCGCACAGATAACGGTGGGGCTGTGCCTGTTCCCAATATCATTCTGGATAATCAGCACCGGGCGCACCCCGCCCTGTTCTGAGCCGACCACCGGACGTAAGTCCGCATAAAAAATATCCCCTCGCTTAATAATCACAAAATTCACACTCCGATTCCTGTTTTTCCTTTCCGGTATCTACAGTATTCCCCTGTTTTTTATCGTTATTCATTTTCGGCGGTAAATTTGCATAGACAAAGGACCGGCATTTCAAATGCCGCTTCCCATCTGCATTTTATCAAACTGAGGTTATCGTTTCGCCTTCGCTGCGATTTACGGATTTTCCCTGAACTTTCCGTCTCGGATATAGACCCTTGGGACGCGTTTTCCAATGTTGCACACGAACTCATAGGGGAACCGTCTTGACAGTTTTCCAAGAATATCTACATCCAAAACGTTTCCTTCTGATTCTCCCATCAGAACTGCCTCGTCCAATTCCTTCGCTTCCGGGATTCCGGTTACGTCTACCATAAACTGATCCATACATACCCTGCCAAGAATCGGCGCTTTTTTCCCATGTATTAACACCCAGCCTTTATTGGAAAGGCTTCGCGGATACCCGTCCCCATATCCTACAGGTATCGTGGCAATCCGCATTTTCTGTTCTGTAACATAAGTTCCCCCATAGCTGACAGGCGTTCCCGCTTCCACATCTTTTATGTACACAATATGGCTTTTTAAGGACATTGCCGGACGGAGCGGCAGGCTTTCACGGCTCACTTCCTCTGAAGGATAAATCCCATAACCTGTAATCCCCGGCCTTACCAGATCCGCCGTAAGCCCCGGCATCTCTAAGATAGCGGCACTGTTTGAACAATGCCGCAGGGGAATTTCTACCCCTTTCTCTTTCAGCAGTTCTAAAAAATGTATGTATCTCGAAAACTGAATTTTGGCATGGGACTTATCTGCCTCGTCAGCCCTGGCAAAGTGCGTAAACAGCCCCTCTATCTCAATCCCGGGAAGCGCGGTAATCCGGGCAGCCTCCTCTGCGCCTTCTTCTGTATCTGGAAGCCCAATCCTTGCCATTCCCGTATCTACAGCCATATGTATAAAAAACTTCTTTCCCTCTGCCAGCGCCGCCTCCGACATCTGCGCCGCCATATCATACTTGAAAACTGCAGGGCGTATTTCTTCTCTCGCCAACCAGCGGTAATCCTCCCGGAACGTATAGCCTAAGATCAGTATGGGCTTTGTAATTCCATGTCTCCTTAGCTCCTGCGCTTCCTCCACAGCCGCCACCGCGAATCCCCAGATATCATCCAGCGGCTCCAGAAACCTTGCTATAGGCACGGCGCCGTGTCCATACCCATCGGTTTTTACTACGGCAATCATTTTCTGTCCGCCGCCAAGCTTCTTTTTCATTTCCTGATAATTAAACTCTATTGCATCCAGATCAATTTCCGCCCATACTCTTCCATGCTTCTTCATGCGTTCTCTCCCTCCAACAATACTGTCGGTATCTCCTTCAAAAGATCTCCTGCCAGCATCCCGCGTCTTCCCAGACGTTTGGACGCCAGTTCCCCGGCAGAGCCGTGAATCCACACTGCTAGCTTTGCCGCCGCAAAAGGCTCCATCCCCTGTGCAAGCAGTCCTGTCAGAATTCCTGTAAGTACATCCCCGGAACCTCCCGTTGCCATTCCGTCTGTCCCCGTGAGATTTACGCAGATTTCCCTGCCGTCAGAAACCACGGTTCTGGTATCTTTCAGTACGCAAACCACCCGGTACTCCTCTGCAAATCGCCGGCATGTTCCCGGCAAATCTTCCAGAATCGTTTTTTTCGGAATCCCCATCAGGCGTTCCATTTCCCCCACATGGGGCGTCACCACAACAGGCGCCCGGCGCTCCCTTAACGTCTCTATCCTGCCGGAAAGCAGATTCAGTGCGTCTGCATCCAGTACCAGCGGACAGACGCATCTTTCCAAAAACAAACACAGGATTTCCCACTTTCCCTCGCCTGTTCCAAACCCCGGGCCGATTCCTGCTGCTGTAGGCCACCGGAAGCTGTTTTCTTCTTCCAAAACCTCCGAAACCTCATATGTAGACAACAGCGCTTCTGGAAGCCTTTCCTGCACAATCACCCGATTGCATTCTTCTGTAAAGATTTTCACCAGCCCTGTTCCCACACGGTACGCTGCCTCCCCTGCCAGATATGCCGCACCGCACATATTCTTCTGTCCCGCCACAAGCAGGGCTTTTCCGTAAGTACCTTTATTTGAATACCTCATCCTCCGCGGCAGGCAGCGCATATCCTCCCGTCCGAGATAGTATGCACGGGGTAATTCCCCACGGAAACTTTTCTCTGTAATTCCTATGTCCCATACAACGGTTTCCCCGCAGTATAAGGCTCCCGGGTAAAGCACCTGTCCAAGCTTCGCAAACCCGAATGTCACGGTTCTGTCTGCGCATACGGCTGCCCCCATCACTCTGCCGCTATCAGCAGAAATGCCTGAAGGGATATCTACTGCTATCACCTTTCCCGATGCCTGATTAATCTGTTCGATCAACGTCCGGTACTCTCCCTCGACTTTCCTGGAAAGCCCCACGCCAAAGATAGCATCTACTATACAAGTATATTCATGAACGTCTATATTGCTGACAAAATTCATACCATAATTTTCGCAGATTTTCTTCTGAATCCGCGCTGCTTCGCTCATGGACTCCTCTTTTCCTACAAACAGGACAGCAATCTCCACATTTCGCTCCATCAAAATCCGGGCGGCTGCAAATCCGTCGCCTCCGTTATTGCCCGAACCGCACACTGCCAGCACCTTATCCGTACAAAATTCACCGTCCATCACCGAATCTGCCACTGCCAAAGCTGCCCGCTCCATAAGCACAAGACCGGGAACCCCATATTCTTCTATCGTAATCCTGTCGCATCTCTGCATCTCCCGGGCATTTACCAGGTATTTCATCTCCCCGTCTCCTGTCTGCGGCTGATATTATAGGAAAGCTGCATCAGGCTTTCCGACAGATGTACATTCTCCACAATCACATCCTCCGGCAATCTGAGATCCAGGTGTGCGAAATTCCAGATAGCTTTCACACCATTCTCGACCAGCAGCACCGCCATCTCTTCAGCCTGGCTTTTCGGCAGCGTAAGCGCGGCAATCTGAATGTCATTTTCCCGCAGAAAACGGGGAATCTCATCTGCCACACGTATCTCTATCCCCCTCACATTTTTTCCCACAAGCTCTGGATTCACATCAAAAATCCCTATAATCTTAAATCCCCGCTTTTCAAACTTTACATAATTCGTAAGCGCCTGCCCCAGATTTCCTCCTCCCACGATAATCATATGGTAGGTTTTATCCAGTCCAAGGATTCTTCCTATCTCATTATAAAGAAACTCCACATTATAGCCATAGCCCTGCTGCCCAAAACCGCCGAAATTATTCAAATCCTGCCGAATCTGCGATGCAGTTACCCGCATCTTTTCACTCAAATCATTTGAAGAAATTCTCTCTACACCTCTCTCAAGCAAATCTCCTAAATACCGGTAATAGCGCGGCAGACGTTTCACTACTGCCCTTGATATTTCCTTCCCCTCCATCAGAATCATCCTTCCCGACTATAGTTTACCCCATCCCGTCAGCGGTCTTCCCCTGTCGGAATGGGGTATGCTTCTTTATCCAGTATACCTAAATGTTAAATTTCTGTCAATTCTTATAGCTGGGTTGTCACAAAAATATCATAAATCGCTTTAATTGCCGCTTCAAAATCATCATTTCTCACGCCGATGATAATATTCAGCTCGCTGGAACCCTGGTCAATCATCTTCACATTGATATTCGCATGTGCCAGCGCGGAGAAAATACGCCCAGCCGTTCCTCTGGTCGCCCGCATACCGCGCCCTACCACTGCAATCAAGGCCAGGTTCGCTTCTAAATCTACAGAATCCGGGTTCACCGCACGGTGGATTCCCGCCAGTACCTTCTGCTCCTTTTCCTCAAATTCCGACTGATGGACAAAAATTGTCATCGTGTCGATACCGGAGGGCATATGCTCAAAAGAAATCCCATTTTCTTCAAACACCTGGAGCACCTTCCTGCCAAATCCAACCTCCGCATTCATCATATCCTTCTCAATATTCAGGGCGGCAAAACCTTTCTTCCCGGCAATTCCGGTGATTGTATAATTCGGTCTCCTGCATGTGCTTTCCACAATCAGGGTTCCTTTATCCTGCGGAGCATTCGTATTCCTGATATTAATGGGGATTCCCGCCTTGCGCACCGGGAAAATCGCATCTTCGTGAAGTACAGTCGCGCCCATATAGGAAAGCTCCCGCAGCTCCCGGTAAGTAATTGTCTCAATCACCTTCGGATTTTCAATGATTCGCGGATCTGTCACCAGGAACCCGGAAACATCCGTCCAGTTTTCATAGATATCCGCACTGATAGCTTTTGCCACAATAGAACCGGTCACATCGGAACCGCCTCTCGAAAATGTCTTTACCTTTCCGTCCGGCATGGCGCCGTAAAAACCCGGAACCACAGCGCTCTCTGCCTCTGCCAGCCTTGCGGAAAGCTTTGCATTTGTCTCATCCGCCGCAAAATTCCCATCCTCGTCAAAACAAATCACCTCTGCCGCATCCACAAACTCATATCCCAGATATGCAGCCATTACAATGCCGTTCAGATACTCTCCCCTGGAAGCCGCATAATCCGTCCCTGCTTTCCCGGCAAAAGACTCACTGATAACCTGGAACTCTTCTTCGAGGGAAAGCGAAAGCTCCAGTCCATGAATAATTTCATAATAGCGCGCCTTGATATCCTCCAGCAGTTTCCCAAACTTTTCTCCTGCCTCAGCCGCAGCATAACACTTATAGAGCATATCCGTTACCTTCGTGTCCCCGTCAAACCGTTTTCCCGGTGCAGACGGTACTACAAACCGTCTCGCTTCATCGCTGCGGATGATATCTCCTACCTTACGGAACTGCTCTGCGCTAGCAAGAGAACTGCCTCCAAATTTCACTACTTTTTTCATACTTTTTATCTCCTCCTGACGTAACAACTAGACGTTTCTCTTATCTTAGTATAAAAATCGCCGTTCGTCCAGTATTTTAGGAAGATATTCTTTCAGGCTAATCCTCCGTAAGCTTAAACTGCGCTCCGTCATATACGGGGATTCCCATCCGCTCATTTGTCAGGGCAACCGAAGAAGAGCCTTCCTGAATAAATTCCAGCGTATCCTTATCTATTCTCTTAAACCGGAAATGATAAGTCCCTTCATAATCTGTCAGAGTCAAAATATCTCCCTCCACTTCATATGTACCGGCATGAAGATACGAGGACAGCAAATCAAAACCGAAACTGCCTTCTTTTGTTATTTCATTCAGGCTCAGCCCCGGAGTCCAGAGGTCTTTAAGCTCCTCATCCACATCTGCCCCCACCTCCATTTTATATGTTTTTACCGCGTCCGATGCTTCTGGAACTCCGACTGAAAAACCATACTCCTGATTGTAAACGCTGCCGTCAGATTCTGCCTGGCTTTCGGGAACTGTATCTGCTACCCTTCCATTTGTGCCAAGCAGACAGACTGCCATGATACACACCACGCCCAGGCCAGCTCCCACCCAGCGCCCTGTATGCCTGAAATTCAGAATATTCCGTATCCGTCTTTTGATTCCATTTTCTCCAAACCCCAGGATTCCTGTGTGGAAGCTTTCGCTTTCTTTCTGTGCGAAAGAAAGCAGGAGGCTGCTGTATTCTGCTTTTCTTTTAACCCCTATCCGTTCCAGAACCCGCTCGTCGCAGCTCATTTCCATATCTTTCTGCATCGCAAAATACGCCGCCCACACAAGCGGATGAAACCAGTAAACCGCCAGCAGCAGGTATGCAAAGATCTTCACCAGATAATCCCTTCTCTGGATATGGTACTGCTCATGGCTCAAGATAACCATGCGTTCTGCTTCCCCCAAGCGGAAAGGAATATAAATCTTCGGGCTGAAAATCCCCATAACGAACGGCGATGGGATGTTTTCGCACTCCCAGACATTTTCCTGCATCCAGACTGCTTTTTCTACTCTTCTCCTCATCTGTATCCAGGACAGCAGGAAATACCCCAGGAGCGCGACAACGCCCAACGCCCACAAAAACATAAGAACCTGCCATATCCCATCTGTGGCGCTCGCCCTGCCTTGCAGCGCAGGAGCTGTCTGCAAAGCGCCCGCGCCTGCCAGCCCCTGCCCAAGCCCTGCCGGCTGCGCCCCAAAAGCTTCGCCCATCCCCGGCTGCGCGATATTCCTTCCTATACTTGTCCCCCTGAAAAAACCAAGATTAAATATGCTGAGCGCCGATGAAACAGAAAACGGAACTGCCAGACGGAATCCTGCGATTCCCCAGAGCAGGTACGAATAGCGTTTCGGTGCGCGCAAAAGGCACATCCGTATGGCAAACACCGCAAGAATCACAGGCACCGCCGTAATCCCCATCTCCAAAATAAGCCGAAACAGCTTTTCCACAAAATCCCTCCTCCTACTCCTCGTGCTCTTCTATCATTTTCCGAATCTCCTCCGCTTCCTTTCTCGACAGCTTTTTCCCTCCCAGGAATGCAGCCAGAAACCTGGGAAGCGAGCCGCTGAATGTACGCTCCACAAAATAATCGCTCTCCTGTGACTGTACCTTTTCCCTTGGAATCTTTACAGACACCACGGCATTTTCATTTTTGATATACCCCTTTTCACACAGCTTCTTTATCGTCGTATAAGTCGTAGACTTTTTCCAGCCCAGCTCCTTCAGGCAAAGAGCCGCCAGCTCTCCTGAATTGATCGGTGCGTAATCCCACACTACCGTCATAAAACGGTAATCGCTGTCACATAACTTCAAATATTCCACTGGAAAACCTCCTCTCTTTCTAAAATGAGCATCAGGTCTATAGTTATAGACTTATTTTTATTCTATAACTATAGACCTGACTTGTCAACGACAAATTGCATTTCTTTTTATTTTATTGTATAATTGAGCGAGTGACTTTATAAATCCCACCTCATTTTTGAATGGAGACACAGCATGATCAGAAAATTACAAGAACCAGATATCGACCAAGTCGCAGATATTTGGCTGGACACCAATCTAAAAGCCCACGATTTCATTCCTGCGCAATACTGGAAAGACAATTTTGAATCCGTGAAAAAAATGCTTTTGCAGTCGGAAGTCTATGTCTATGAAAATGAAACTACCCATAACATAGACGGCTTTCTTGGGCTGAGCGCTAACTATATAGCAGGGATTTTTGTCCGCAGCACCGCACAGTCCAGAGGTATCGGAAAACTGCTGCTGGACTTTGCCAAGGCAAAAAAAGGGCATCTGACACTAAGCGTATATCAAAAAAATGCAAGAGCCGTTAAATTTTATCAGAGAGAATCCTTTCAAATTCAGCACAAAAATATAGACGAAAATACTGGTGAAAAAGAATATACTATGATATGGAAGCAATAATGGCGCCTGTAAGCCGCAGAGCGCCATTATTTACGCCAGTATCCTTTTCACATCCTAATTTTTGATTTTGTCAAACCTTGCTTCAGGTATTTCTCAACGCCTCCCTCTCTTTTTCCAGCTCTTTTACAAGCTCATAAGGTGTCCACAGCAGATTGTACGGCGTCGTAACTGCTTTCAGGCTCACTGGGGCGATGCCTATTTCCCGGTAACGTTTCAGGAACACATCTACTTCATCCTCCGGCATTCCACAGAAAACTAGCAGCTCCGGCATGTTGTAAAGGGCAGGCGCAGCTGCCTTTCCCCGCATCTCTTCCGGGAGCCTGGGCAATCCCACAAGTTCCACAAGCGGCGTGTTAATCTGCGCGTAAGAAATCTCGTCCAGTCCCAAATTCAGTTCCCCGCACAGTGACAGAATCTTCTCTTTTTTCTCCCTGTCCGTCATATAGACGAAAATCTTCTTATATGATTTCATACTGCATCCACTCATATTTCAATCTGCTTCCTTCCATGATTTCCGCCGGAAGCAACGCCCGCGCGACCATCTTTAACTCATCGGAATCTATATCCGTCCTTTTTAAATTTGCATAATCCCCGTCAATACTGACAACTTCGTAGTACCAGGTTTCCACTCTGTTTCCTCCTTCTTCCGGCTATTTGCCCGGCGTTTTCTATATTTCAACTGATACCCGAATCTTACCATAAAAGCAGTCTCATGGCAAGCTATGCTCTTTCCACCCGGTATTTCCCTTTTACCACCACAGGCAGCCAGCCGTTCTTTACTTCAATCCATATATCGCCGTTCCAGGAAATTTCCAGATCCTTGATTTTCACTACGTTCCCTTTTTTTAATTTTGCCTTGTTGCCTGACAGCCGTTTGCATTTTTTCTGCACGGACTTGGGAAGCTCGGTATATTTCACGTAGCCAGCCTGTTCAGACTCCGTAGACACGCCTGTTCGGAATGTAATTCCCTGGGTAAGCCGCACCTTCATTCCTATCGTCAGCTCCCCGTCATTTCCCATAGCGAAAGCCACATCTGCCCGGAACCCGTTCATAGTCAGACCAAATCTGTCCCACACATGCGTCGGGTCTACATGCCCCGAAGACAGTCCCGCTCTGCGCCCCTCATCATGGGATGAAATCAGGTAAAGTCCCGACGGGAGCTTCGCCTGCGGATTCCAGCCGTATTCCCGGCAAATGTGCGCGCACAACTCTACGGTTGTCCAGTACCCCCTCAGAATATCCTGCTTAAACTTGGTAAAATTCGTCACGTCATACAAAGCCCCGTTTGTATAAACAATGGCGTCCGACTCACAGATTTCTATCGTAATTAAATTGTTATTTCCGTAGCCGGCATCTGCCCAGCTTCGGTAACTCTCCGGCAGGAACTGCAGCACCAGTCCCGGAACCTCCGCGTCCACACAATAATGAACGCAGGTATCTACGCTGCTCTGATCCCAATACTCTGCGATTGCCTCCGCGTTGTCCTGCCCTGTCCCGATTGTGTGTATCTGAATCCCAATCTTCTGAGAAGTTACACCGCTCTGATAGCAGCGGTTCTTTGTAAGATAACGCTTTACAATATTCAAAGCCATTTGGCGTCCCTCCTATATATTTACTGTGAAAGCCCTGGCTTTTGCCAATGCTTCCATAGTACTATATACACTTCGCCAAACTGCTCTGTGCCTGTCCCTTTTCTCATTTTTTATTTATTCGTGCCATAAAATGCTATAAAAGCAGAGGGCTGCAAAAACCCTCTGCCGTCTTTTAAATATTTTAGCCTTTTGTAACAGTAATCGGCCATGACATACTTCTTTTCGCCCATTTACTGTATACAATTTTTCCGTTTACTCTTCGGTAAGCCCTTATGTTAAATGTACTTTTTGTGTTTATGATATTTCCCGAATACCGGGTGATATTTCCCCCTCTAATCGTTTTAAACAGCTTCTGCTTTTTACCGCCGGGCTTTATTTCATAAATCTGGTATCCTTCCGCGCCCGGCACTTTATGCCATGTAAAAGTCCCATCCGGCGAACGAAACATTGATTTTGACCTGCGCCTGGAAAATGCTTTTTTCAAAACAGTGATTTTACAGCATACCTTTCTGCCCCCCACTCTCGCATATACCTTTGCTTTCCCTGGTTTCAAAGCAGTTACTGCTGCTTTCTTTCCCTCTTCATTCAGAGCAAGAATATCCGATGTACTGCTCCACGAAACCTTCTTTGACGTAGAAGCTTTCAGCATATAGGTTTCATTTACTTCTAAGACAATCTCCTGTTCGTTCAACATAGAAGACGCCGCTTGTACATTCCATCCGCAAAATATCACACACAATGCCAGTACGGAAAAGATTATTTTTGAAATTCTCTCTTTCATGCATTTATCTCCCCTCTTTAACTATATTTCTTTACCAGCTGCAAAACAGCATTTGTTAAACGCCTTCCGTAATTTTGTGTAGGCGTATCTGATGTAATAATTCCCATCACATAATATTTTCCACTTTCTTTATAATATAATGGTCCTCCACTTTGCCCGCTCTCTATATCCATCGTATAATCCAGCAAATATCCGTCACCCATAAAATTAACCGTTCCTGCCTGACGATACAATTTATTACGCTCACTCACCGCCCCCGGATATCCAGCCACAATAACTTTCAATGAAGAACCTACATTTTCTCCCGTCCCAACCATATAGTTTGCGTCCGTTCTAAAATATCCTGTAGTATTCCCAACCGCTGTAGCTAATTCCATAACTGCATAATCGTATTTCTCATCATAATTCTTTTCATATTCTAAAGCATTTTGTTTATATTTTGTAGGTACATGCAGAACTGTTCCTTGAACTCCTCCATATGGAAGATTATTACCATTTCTTCCTGGATAGAACATTACCTTTGTAATGTTACATATCTCTCCTTTCCATACTGGATATAAACAATGCGCTGCAGTCATCACCAATTTAGGTCCTACTAAAAATGCACTTCCCGAATCCATCATAGCTGCCCCCGTAGAAGGTACTGTATAATATGTAACCAAACGTCCCACGTAACGATACGGAGCAACTGTAGTATCAGAAACAATGGTACGATTATCACTCCCTATTATAGCATATGTAGATATTGATTCATCGAATACAGTTATTGGATCTAATGCAAAATCACTTACATAACTCGTTTCTTCTGTCTGCGTCTGCAGATTATAATCTGAAATCTCTACAAGTTCCTGTTCATTTGGGATAATATTATTTACCGTTGGCGCTGCATATAATATCTGCGTATACATGTTGAAAAACGTCACCGCGCCCATCACCACAATAATAGCTTTCTTTAACCATTTCTTTCTCATGTAGTATACCTCCTTTTTTGTAAATGGGCCAAGTATAAATTCAGACTTTATACCCCTATATCTGTTGAGTTATATTATATATTTTACATTTTTATATGTCAATTGAAATTATCTAAAATAAAATTAATATTTTTAAACTAAATGTTCTATATACACAAAAACATGCCGCTTATCACGAAGAAGCAGCATGTTCTCGTTTTTTCTTATTCCCGTTTCCCCTTCTGAACCACCAAACTCCCAATCCATCCTGACGCAATCCCGATCAACGCTCCCACAAACACATCCGATGGGAAATGCACATACAGATAAAGCCTGGAAAAAGCAATCAGAACCGCCAGTATACTTCCCAGAATCCAAAGGCGGTTTTTGCTGAAAAACAAAGCAGACACCACTGCAAAGGCCGCTGAGGTATGCCCTGACGGAAATGAAAAGTCCAGGGGGCGCTGAATCAGGAGCTGAATCGCCGTATTGATATCATAAGGGCGTGTGCGCGCCACCAAAGGTTTTAAAAGCAAATTGCAGCAGATCACTTCCAGCAGAAGGCTGACTGCGGCAGCGATTCCTGCCTTTCGGGTTTTCGGAATCGCCAGCAAGATCAGAGTTCCGATAATCCAGATCATCCCCGCATCTCCCAGTCTTGTGATAAACGGCATAACAGCGTCAAAAAAGTCGTTCCGCATATTTGACTGAATAAAGTCCAAAATTCCAAAATCAAAGTTCATGTTGTGTCTCCTCCCTGACGGTTATCATATTACACAACATACCATAAGAAAAGAATTTATTCAAGCATACCTCCATTCCAGTTGAAACCCTCTTTCCTGCATGTTAAAATAAATCCACTGAAACGCGAAACGGCATTTTTTAACAGGGAGATATCTATTTTGAAAAAAATTCTTATTGTAGAGGACGATACCAGCATTAATCATCTGCTGAAAGAAGCGCTGACAAAAGAAGGCTATGCCTGCGACCAGGCATTTTCCGGGACAGAAGCGGGGATGCTTCTTCAAATGAATTCCTATGCGCTTGTGCTTCTGGACTTGATGCTCCCGGGTATTCCGGGTGAAGAGGTACTGGAACAAATCAGAAAAAGCGGTACTACTCCAGTCATTGTGCTGACTGCTAAAAACGAACTGCAGGAAAAAGTGGATGTACTGACCGGCGGAGCAGACGACTATATTACAAAACCTTTTGAAATCAAAGAAGTCCTTGCACGCGTACAGGTACAGCTCCGCCATCTGTCCCGGGCTCCGGAACAGGCGGTTCTTTCCCACAAAGCGCTCACCCTGGACAGAAACACGTTCCTGGCCAGCATTTCCGGAACAGAGCTGCCCCGTATTACCAAACAGGAATTTGCGATTCTGGAACTGCTTCTGAAACACCCAAAACAGGTATTCAGCAAGGAGGACATTTTTGAATATGCCTGGGAAGAGCCGTATATGGGGGAGACAAAGACGCTGGATGTCCATATCAGCAATATCCGCAAAAAGATCAAGACGCTCACCGACGAAGATTACATAGAAACCGTCTGGGGCATCGGTTACCGTTTAAAGCCCTGATTCTTTACTCTTTTTTTACTGTTTCTTTGCTTTTCTTTTGGATTGTTCCGGTAAGATAAGATCAGTCAAGAAAAAGGAGATGAAAACATTGAGCGAATTTTTACTAAGCACCTCAAACCTCACCAAGCAGTTCGGGCGTCACAGGGCTGTGGATGGGGTGGACATCCATATCAAAAAAGGCGCGATTTATGGCTTTATCGGAAGAAACGGCGCCGGGAAAACCACCTGCCTGCGGATGATCAGCGGCCTCGCAAGCCCGACGGACGGGGAAATCGAAATGTTCGGCTATACCGGAAAGGATTTAAAAAATATCCGCTCCAGAGTCGGATGCCTGATTGAAGCTCCAGGGCTTTATGGAAGCATGACTGCATACGAAAATATGCAAATAAAGTGTAAGCTGTTCGGTATAAAAAAGCCAGGCTACATTGAGGAAATCCTGCATACCGTAGGACTTGCAGACACTGGAAAGAAAAAGACAAAACATTTTTCCCTCGGTATGAAACAACGGCTGGGAATCGGACTCGCTCTGATAAACGAACCTGACCTGCTGGTGCTGGATGAGCCGATTAACGGCCTGGACCCTCAGGGAATCGCCGAAATACGCGATACGCTCCACCGTCTGAGAGATGAACGGAATATGACTATCCTGATATCCAGCCATATCCTGGAAGAGCTGTCCAAAATTGCCACCGACTACGGCATCATCCATAACGGCTGTCTCATCCAGGAGCTGACACGAAAAGAACTGATGAAACGGTGCAGCGAACGAATCGAACTGACACTCTCCTGCCCGGAACAGGCGGTTCCTGTTTTGGACAGGATGGGCTTTGTAAATTATCAGATTGTAGACAAAGAGCATATCCATGTATTCGAACGGCTGAACGAGAGCGCCGGCCTGAATACAGAGCTTGTAACATCAGGGATTTCCGTAAGGGAGATTTCTTTGAGAAACGAAGAACTGGAAACTTATTTTCTGAATCTGACGGGAGGCGCTACACATGTTTAATATGGTTCGAATGGATTTATACCGGATGTTCCGGACGAAAGCCCTGTATGTCATCTGGATTGTCATGGCTCTTACTATGCTGCTTACTACTGCTTTAAGCCTTATGGCTCAGGAGATGCCGGAGCCGCAGGAATACATACAGCAGGAAACAGAGGAAAATGTAAACCTCGGTATGAGCGTGAGTCTTCCCACCCTCCCCGGAAAACAGATTACCGTGCTGGATGAAGTCTACGCAAATACCACCGCAAAGTTTACCGCCCTGTTCCTTGTCATCTTCGCAGTCCTCTTTGCCACTGCCGATATAAACAGCGGATACGTCAAAAACATCGGCGGACAGGTGCCAAACCGCGGGGCTTTGTTCTTATCAAAAACCGCCGCAATGCTTGTATTTACTGCCCTTACCATGATTGGCTACGTACTGCTTCAGGCGCTCTTCTGCCGGATATGCTTCGGATATCTTGTCTGGGGAAATATCTCCGCGCTGCTATGGTATCTCGGTATCCAGATTCTGCTCCACTACGCGCTTACGCTCATCTGTATGGCAATCGCGGTAGTGCTGAGAAATAACGTTTTCAGTATGATTATCGTTATCTGTCTGTGCGGCGGGATTTCGGCGCTAATTTATGGCCTGATTGATAACCTGATGCACAAACTGGGCGTTCAGGATTTTCAGATCATGAAATACACAGTAACAGGGCAAATCGCTATGGTGCCCTTGGAGCCTTCCTCCGGCGATATCTTGACGCCTGCCGTGATTTCTGTGGCGTTCCTTCTGGCCATGTCATTCATCGGAAGTACTGTTTTTGCAAAAAAGGACTGTTAAACCATGTATATTATAATCGGATTTTTACTTCTTATCATTTTCATACAGACATTCCTTCTATGGAAATACCAGCGGCAGGTGAAAGACATCTGCCGCCAGCTTGCGTTTCTACTGAAGCACGACAGCAATATGCCCATAACTCGCGACATAGATTTCGGAAGTATCGGGAAACTGGCAGATCTCCTGAATGAATACCTGGCTTCCAAACGCCGGGAGCATGCGCAATACCGCAAAAAAGAAAAAATCATTTCCGATACTTATACGAATCTTTCCCATGATATCCGTACCCCGCTGACTTCTCTGGACGGATACTTCCAGCTTCTGGAGGAGTGCGGCAGCGCAGATGACAGACAGAGATACCTGACAGTCATTCGGGAACGCATCGAAAGCCTGAAAGAAATGCTGGAAGAATTATTCACATTCACAAAACTGAAAAATGAAACCTGCCCGCTGGAACTGACCCGCTGCTGTATCACCCAGATTTTAAAGGAAACCGTATTTTCTTACTATGAGGATTGGACAAAGCTTGGGATAGAACCGGAAATCCTGATTGCCGAAGAACGTCTGTATCTTCTTGGAAATCCCCCCGCGCTCCGCCGCATCATCCAGAATATACTGAAAAATGCTGTAGAACACGGGGAGAAAAAAATAAAAATCGCTCTCTACTCAGAGGGAAAACAAATCCTTCTTGCTGTCAGCAATCAAGTGACGCACCCGGAGCAGATTGACGTAACAATGATTTTCGAACGTTTCTACAAAGCCGACGAAGCACGCAGCAGGACTTCCACCGGGCTTGGGCTTGCCATCGCAAAAGAACTGGCGCTGCGGATGGCGGGAGAAATCAAGGCAGACCTTACAGAAGATATCTTTTGTATCGTAATCCGCTTTCCGGTCACTTCACCCAATGACTAATATTTTTTTATTGAAACTATCCCTCCATTTGGGTATACTAAAAGAAAATATCCAGAAAGAAGAGGCAAAGATGAACGTTATTGATTTACACGTACACTCCAACTGCTCTGACGGCACGCTAAGCCCCGCAGAGTTGGCTGCATACGCATTAAAAAAGAAACTGGCGGCAATCGCCCTGACAGACCACGACACCATTGACGGGCTCGAAGAATTATTTTCTGCCGCCAACGGGACTGGCCTTGAGGTCATCTCCGGTATTGAGTTTTCTACGGAATTTCATGGAAAGGACGTCCATATTGTCGGCCTGGACTTCGATTACAAACTGCCGGAATTCTGCCGACAGCTTACGCGTTTCCAGAATTCCCGGGACATCCGCAATGAGAAAATGATACAATTGCTGCGCAAAGAAGGCATTGATATTACCTGGGAAGCTATGGAAACGGAATATCCGGACGCTGTCTGGACACGGGCGCATTTTGGGAAATTCCTGCTGGAGCACGGCTATGTGAAAGAGATTTCCGAAGCCTTTTCCCGCTACCTGGGAGATGACGCCTGCTGTTTCATCCCCCGTGAAAAGGTGACCCCCGCTCAGGCAGTCCGCTTAATCCGGCTCGCCGGTGGAATCCCTATCCTGGCGCATCCTATGCTGTATCATTTGGACGAAGCTTCTATGGACGAACTGATTACCGGTCTGAAGAAAGAAGGACTGATCGGTATTGAAGCTCTCTACTCCACTTACTCGGCAGAGGATGAAGCGCATGTGCGCATGCTGGCAGAGAGGCATGGGCTTTGTCTTTCCGGCGGCTCTGATTTCCACGGCAGCACGAAACCAAACATTGATTTGGGCGTTGGAAAAGGGAACCTGAAAGTGCCTTATACATTCCTGGAAGAACTTCGCATGGCTTGCTGCCGGGAACAGGAAGCCAAAGGCTGAACTGTTACAAAAATCATAATAAATGGAGGAACTTATGACATTCAGAGAACAATACATGAAAGGTGAACTGCCTTTTAACGCTATTTTCGATTACACAGACGAATGGAATTACGGCGGTGCAGACTGCACCCTCAGAGAATATCTGGGACTGACTCCTGAAGAAGAGGATGTCTGGGTTTCCGAGAGCGACGAAGCGCTGGAGACTCTGCTAGAAAAGGAAAAGAACCGGAAAATCATTTTCCTGGATTTAGACGGCACGCTTCTTAATGACGAAAAACAATTCACGCCCGGAAATCGAAAAGCTGTCAAACAGGCGCTGCGCGCAGGACATCAGATTGTAATCACCACCGGGCGCCCCCTGTTCAGCGCTCTGGCACAGGCAGAAGATTTAGGGCTGACGGGTAAGGGATGCTATATCATCGCTTACAATGGCGGTGAAATCTATGATACCTCAAAAAAAGAGAGTCTTTATAAAAAAACGCTTCCCCTTCCCTACATTCGGCATATCTTCGACGCCGCCAGGGAAATGGGGCTGCACTGCCAGACCTACAGCGACACGGAAATCCTTACAGAAGCCGATACGGACGCGCTTCAGTTCTATATGGAAACAACACGTACCCACAGCCGCATCGTTCCTGATGTTATCGCGGCGCTCGAAAAGGAACCTGTAAAAATGATTGTCATAGACATCCATGACCACGAAAAGCTGGTGCGTTTCCGCACTGCCACTGAAAACTGGTGTCATGGAAAAATGGATCGGGTATTCTCAAGCCCCTCCTATTTGGAACACGTCGCCCCCGGCATTTCCAAAGGAAATGCTGTCCGCATCCTGTGTGAGCACCTGGATATCTCGATGGAAAACACGATTGCCGCCGGAGATGCCGAAAACGATATTTCCATGATTCAGGCCGCCGCCATAGGCGCGGCAATGGCAAACGCCGAACCCGCCGTCAAAGAAGCCGCGGACTACATAACCAAACGCACCAACAATGAGGACGGCGTTTCTGAGATTATCGGAAAATTTATGCTTGGAGATTAGCTATACAGCCGCCTATTCCCGCAAGCAACGAACCAAGTGACTGCTTACGGGCATTTGGCGACTGCTGCGAGGGGCGTTTCAAGTTTGATGCCCCGTTGCTTGCAGCGGGGTCTTCGACTTTATCAAAAACAACACGCGCCCCGCTCTCTTCCATCTGCGGACAAAAGGCAGCAGGAACAACAAACTGATTCCCAGACCCGCCGCCAGCAGTACAAAAATTCCGGCAGGCTCCCCCCAGTTTTCCACTGGAAGGCACTTCAGCGTCAGAACGAGGATTGGCTTATGCAGCAGATAAATTCCAAAACTGCACCTGGCCGCATCCTCTATCAGCCATACAGCCCGTCTGCCCGGCATACCAGCCATGCGGCGTATCCCTTCAAACAGCGACAATCCCATAACGAAGATGCACGCGCTGCTGTACCACAGCAGACGGTTGGATTTATAAAATTCATTCGCATACAGATAATACTGCGCCGCCGTATTCAGAAGGAAACAGCCTCCCCCTGCCAACAGAAGGTATTTCCCTTTGATCTTTTCCAGAACTCCCTGGGCAATAAAATATCCACCGAGCAGGTACAGCACATAAACACCTCCCAGCAAATCAAAATCCAGCTTCAATTTCAGCGGCGTCCCGCCCGGAACTGCTTCCGCCAGAAATACATTTACCGTAGGAATGACCAGAAACGCGGCGATTCCTGCCAGATAAGGCAACCGGAAAGCGCCTGGCCCTTTTGCTCCCCGGACTGCCATAGACAAGAAAGGCAGCGCCAGGTATAACCCGATAATCATCGGCATATACCACATATGTGACAGCTCCAGAGTCCGCAGGAACAGCATTTCACAGACCAGGTCTGCCAGCGAAAACTCCACATCCTGAAACACACACACAAACACATAATTCAGCACGATCCAAATTTCTGTAGTACCCACCAGCGGAAACAGCGACTTCCGGTAGAATTTTCCAGGTTCCAGCTCCCTGCCGAGCAAAAGCGCTCCTGTAATCGCCAGAAACAGCGGAACCCCCAGCCTCCCCACCGTAAATAAAGTATTTTCCAACATCCAAAGCCCTGTGTCAATTCTAGCTTCCCCGCGGACAACCGCGCCGTAGAAGCTCTCTGTGGCATGGCAGAGCACGACACAGAACACTGCGCATACCCGCGCATAGTCAATCCAGCCTTTTCTCTCCCTCATCTGTGCGCCTTTCTGCGGAAATCCGCTTGGAAATCAAATATCTCGGCCTCCCTTTGACTTCCTCATAAATCTTCGATATGTAATAGCCGATAATTCCCAGGCTAATCATTATCACGCTTCCGATTATCAAAATCAACAGAATTACCGTGGTAAACCCTTCCACCGCATGTCCCATAAAGAACTTCGCCAGCGTCTGGACTCCCATAATCATTGCAAAAAGAAACACAAAAAAACCAGCCACCGTCACAAGCTGCATAGGAACGGAAGAAAACGCCACGATATTCGTAACCGCATATTTCACCAAAGACCAGGTAGACCACTTAGACTCCCCAGCCTCCCTCTCCTGCACATCAAACTCCACAGACGCCGTCTTATAGCCAATCCAGGAGGACAGCGCCCGGAAAAACGCATTCTTTTCCGGCAGCGCCAGCAGCGCGTCCACCGCTTTCCTGTCCATCAGTTTAAAATCCGAGGCGCGGGACATGTCAATCCCCACCGCCTTGGAAATCATCCGGTAAAACAGCCCTGCGCTGGCCCGGTGCATGACGCTCTCCCGTCCCCTGCTGCGCTTTACGCCCTCGATTACTTCATATCCCTGTTCCCACAGCCTGTACATCTCCACCAGAGCTTCCGGCGGATGCTGCAGGTCACAGTCCATCACGGCACAGCAGTCCCCGGACGCATTTGCCAGCCCCGCAAAGATTGCCGCTTCCTTTCCAAAATTCCTCGAAAAATGAATCCCTGCAATATGGGGATTTCCTGCTGCCGCCTTCTCAATTTCCGCCCAGGTGCCATCCCTGGAACCATCATTCACAAATACCAGCTCATAAGGAATCGCCGCTTCCTCCAGAACCGAGCTGATGGTTCCTGCCGCCTTAGCAAGCATTTTTTCCTCATTGTAAGCAGGTAAAACTACTGATAACATGCCTAAAACACATCCTCTCCCCAGTACGCCATTCACACAGCCAGCACATAAAATGCGCTGGCCTGCCTGAACTGTTATCAAGCTTCAAACTATTTTCTGTGTACTGGCTCCTAATATAAATACTTCCCGGCAAGCTCTCTCAGCCTTTCCGGATAAGCGGAAAACCACTCGTCAAAAGTCATGTCTTCCGCCTCCACTGCCTTTCCCATCTCTACGAAAAATGCAGGCATATCCTTCTGCAGCATCATGCCCCACTCCTCTCCAAACCGCTCCTCTCCTTCCGAATCAGAGCCATTTACATGGAAAGTAAATGCCGGTTCTACCACGCCGTCCACCCGTTTTACGCCGCCATGAAAGCCCAGCGTCCCGATCTGATGCGTCCCGCATGAAGAAGAACAGCCGGAAATGTGGATACGCGGCAGCACGCCATCCGCAAAGCCGTGCTTTCTCACTTCCTCTATTACTGCCGCCAGCGCTCCCTGGGAATCTCTTAGACCAATCTGGCAGATACTGCTCCCAATGCACGATACCGAAGTCTCAAACAGGTTCTGCGCGCCGTCCTCTGTCGCTGCTTCTACTTTCACGGCTTCACTGCCGTTCAGATTTACCACATAAACCGTCTCATCCGGCCCAATGCGCAGCTCCGCGTCCTTCATATCTTTCAACAGTCCATACAGCTCTCCAAACTTCGTGACAGCTGGGACCCCGCCCAGCGGATGCCATGCCACTGCATACAATCCTTCCTGTTTCTGGGGAATAATGCGCTTCCCGGACGCTTCCGTACCGTCCTCCGTTTTTTTCAAAGTTTCAGGTTCTGTATTGATTTTTAAGTTCTCTTCCGCTTTCACCTGCGCCAGCTTTTCCAGAAACGCCGCCCGGTACCCCTCTGCCCCCAGCTTGTCCTGCATATAGCGCGTCCTGGCTCTGCCCCGGTTTTCATAATCGCCATATGCTACAAACGTATCAACCATTGCTTTTACATAGTACAACACGTCCGACGGTTCTACATGTTCCGCAATCTTCACGCCCATGCGGGGATTTTTCCCCAGTCCTCCGGCGCTGTACACCGTAAACGTTCCGTCCGCCTGTGCCGCAAATCCCAAATCGCGGAATGTGGCATGTGTTTCATTTGCCGGCGAATTCGAAAAGCAGACTTTCAGCTTTCTGGGCATTTTCACTGCTTTTATCATACCCAGGAGATAGTCCGACACAGCTTCCGCCATCGGCAGCACATCAAAATACTCGCCCTGCTCTGCCCCGGAAAGCGGAGACGCCATCACATTCCGCGGAAAATCCCCGCCGCCCCCTCTGGTAACAATACCTGCATCCAATGCCTTTTCTATAAGTTCGCATGCGGCTTTTGCTGACAAATTGTGGAACTGCACCGTCTGGCAGGTGGTAAAATGTACTTTGTCAATCCCGTATTCCTCTATGGCGTCTGCGATAAATCTCAGTTTCTCCTTTGTCACACGCCCACCCGGCAGACGCAGACGAAGCATGCTCGCCCTGCCGCCTTTTTGCGCATAGCTTCCGAATCCTCCGGAAAACCCTTTATATTCTTTCGTGCTCACTTCCCCTGCATAAAATTTCTCTGTCATCTCCCGGAATCCGGCAAGCTCCCCCCGGAACTCCTGCAATAGATTTTCCATCCGTTTTTCCTCCATTTTCTATTATACATTCCCGAAACAACCCGTTTTTGCTCAAACAGTTACAAACTCCTCACTACATTTTGCTGCATCCTTTCCGGAACTATACATCAAAGCTTCTTCCCCAAAGCCTTTTTCCGAAAAATATTCTAAAACAGAACCCAGCTGCCGGGAAATCCATTTATCCCTATGATACAATAGCTGTTTCCAAACTTCAACCTCAAATCCGGGCACATCCAGATATACCAGCTTTCCTTCCGCTGCTTTTTGGGCTGTCACATAATCAGGCAGAAAAGAAACCCCCTCCCCCGTCTCCACAAGCCTGCTGATGAGCTCTGCGCTCCCTGTCTCTAAAATCGGCTGTATTTCCAGAGACATCCCTGCAAGCTTCTCATCCATCAGACGGCGGTAACTCATATTTTTTTCTGTCAGAAGAAACGGCTCCTGTATAAGCTCCTGAATACGCAGCCCTTTTTTCCGGCTGACGGGCGTTCCCGCTTTTGCCGTAAAATGCGTACATACCTTCTCTTCCTTCACAATCACATATTCCGCATCGTAAATATGGCTGTCCAGAGTCAGAATCGCGTCCACCTCATTATGGTTCAGCAGGCGGAACATCTCTTCCGTCTCTGCCGTAATGATTTTCAAAGAGATTCCGGGATACTGTTCCCGAAAATCCCGAAAACCTGAAGATACCATAGATGTACACAGAGAATCCGCCATAGCCAGGCGCACATGCCCCCGAACATCTTTCTCCTCCCTCATATGATCCTTCAGTTCCTGTGTCAGCCGGGTAATCTGATGGGCGTATCTCAGCAGCTCATGCCCCTCCTCTGTCAACGCTACCGTATGGCTGATACGCTCAAACAGCCGGACATTCAGCTCTTCCTCCAGCTGTTTAATCTGAAAAGAGACCGTCGACTGGGAATAGCCCAGTTTCTGTGCCGCCTTTGTGAAGCTATTCATCTCCGCCGCCTGTATAAAAGTAGCCAGATTTTTAATATCCACGCTTCCGCTCCCCCATATAAAAAGTCACCATGCACTCTAAGTACATCTATTATCGAAATTCTTAATCCTAAATATCAATTTCATCAATTAGACAGATTCTGCTATTCATTATATACTGAACAGTAGAAAAATACAACAAAAGAAGCGAACTTCCAACTGTACAAAACTGATGCAGAACACGCATGAAAAAAAGAACGTTTGAAAGTAAACTTCTAAATCACCAAGATGATGCAGCATATGCGTCAGAAAGAGGAAAAACATGATAGTAGACTTTATTCAGGCAGTTTATCAGCTGCTGTGGGGCGATTTGATAACGATTCCCCTTCCCGGCGGAAGCTCTGTAGGGCTTTCCTTATTGATTCTTATTCTTGTGCCTTCAGGTATCTATTTCACCATCAAGACCCGGCTTCTTCCCATTCGGATGTTCCCGGAAATGCTTCGGCTGATAACAGAGAAAAAAACTTCTTCAAAAAAGGGCGCGCTGTCCGGCCTGCAGTCCCTGATTGTATCCACTGCCACACGGGTGGGCATGGGAAATCTGGTAGGCGTAGTGGCTGCCATCTCAGCCGGAGGCGCAGGGGCAGTTTTCTGGATGTGGGTACTGGCGCTGCTCGGTTCTTCTACTGCTTTTATAGAAGCAACCCTGGCACAGCTCCACAAAGAACCAGATCCCCTGTACGGCGGCTACCGGGGAGGCCCCGCATATTACATCCATCATCTGTTTGTAAAGAAAGATGGCAGACGGCGCCGTTCGATAATTGCCGCATTGTTTGCCATATCCGGGCTTATCTGCTGGTGCGGCATCAGCCAGGTTATCGGCAATTCCGTTTCCTCTGCCTTTGACCACGCCTTCCATATCCCGCCGTTCTGGACTACTGCAATTCTGGTACTGATAGCGGCAGTCGTCGTGCTGCGGAAAAATGCCACTGTAAAAGTTCTTGATATCGTCGTCCCGGTTATGGCAGGGGCATATTTCCTGCTTACGCTATTTATCATCATAAAGAACATGCATCTTCTGCCGGATGTATTTAGCAGAATTTTCTCCGAAGCATTCGGGCTCCGCCAGGTTGTCGCGGGCGGCTTCGGCGCCGTGCTTATGAACGGCGCAAAGAGAGGTTTATTCTCTAATGAGGCAGGCTCCGGCTCCGCTCCTTGCGCTGCCGCGGCCGCAGAGATGGATCATCCGGTAAAGGTAGGTCTTTTGCAGGCTCTGGGCGTATTTATTGATACCATTGTTATCTGCAGCTGTACCGCCATGCTGATGCTCCTTGCCCCGGCAGAGTCTATCCAGGGACTGGAGGGAATGGATTTGCTCCAGACAGCCATGCGTCATCACATGGGAGACTTCGGTGTGATTTTTACAGCTATCGTACTGTGGCTGTTCAGTTTCTCCACCTTCCTGGGCATCCTGTTCTATGCCCGCTCCAATGTCGCCTACTTGTTTGGAGATAACTGGACATCTCAGACCCTTTATAAAGTCCTGGCTCTGGTAATGCTCTTTATCGGAGGGCTGGCTGCTTACACCTTTGTATGGGATTTGGGCGATATCGGAATTGGGCTTATGACAATCTTCAATATGATTGCACTCTTCCCTTTGTCAAAAGAAGCGCTGCGCCTGCTTCGGGAATACCAGGCCGGACGTAAGAAAGTTACATCAAAACATGATTAATCCACATGCAAAATACGGTTTTAAAGGAGGGATTTTTTGAATACTGATTTCCATATCCATTCGTCTTTTTCTTCAGATTCAGAAGCTTCTATGGAATCCATGATAGAAGCAGGTATTCGCCTGGGGCTTACAGCGATGTGTTTTACAGAACATTTAGACTATGACTATGTACCCGGCGAACCGGATTTTATAGTAGACACGCCCGCTTACCTTGACTGCCTGCGCCGCTGCCGTGATCTATACGGTTCCCGGATAGAGCTTCTTTTTGGTATTGAGCTTGGACTGCAGCCTCACCTTACCCGGCGTCTGAACGATTATATCAGCCAGTGGGATTTTGATTTTGTCATCGGCTCTTCTCATCTGGTGCATGGCGCTGACCCTTACTATCCTGCTTTCTACGAAGGGCGTAAGGAAGAGGACTGCTACCTGGAATACTTTGAGACTATTATTGAAAACCTGAATGCATTCTCTGATATTGACGTCTACGGACACATTGATTATGTGGTGCGTTACGGCCCTAACAAAAACCGTTTCTACTCCTATGAAAAATACAAAGAAATTCTGGACGAAGTCTTGAAAAACATCATCGCACACGGCGTCGGACTGGAACTGAACACAGCAGGCTACAAATACGGACTGGGTGCGCCAAATCCCCACCCGGATGTGCTGCGGCGTTACCGGGAACTGGGCGGCGAAATTATCACCGTAGGCAGCGACGGCCATGCCCCGGAACATCTCGCTTATGATTTTGGCAAAGTAAAGGATATCCTGCTGGGCTGCGGATTTCGTTACTACACTGTCTTTCGGAAACGTAAACCGGAATTCCGAAAATTGTGACCTCTCCCCTTCATCTTCATATCAAATAAATTTCACACCGATTTTAGAAAAATTTATAGAAAGAATCCCCACAGCTTCCTGTGGGGATTCTCTGTTTCTTACCTATTTCACTTTTGTTTTCTTTCCTGCACCCGCTCTTTTCAGGTTCTTCAGCAGTTTCACTTTTTGCTTTTTACTCATCTTCTTCGCACTTACAACCAGCTTTGCTGAAGTCTTCTTAAATGCGCCGCTCTTGATTGTCTTTAATACTTTTCCCTTTAACTGAACGCTCTTCAGGTTCTTACAGTTCATGAACGCCTGTTTTCCAATTGTGGTGACATATTTTCCAAGAACTACCTTTTTCAATTTGGAATTCCTCTTCATCACTTTGTCGCCAATCTGAACAACCTTATGTTTATAACCATTCAGCATAACCGTTGCCGGAACATTCATCGTTGCTTTTTTCTTGTTCTTTACAGATACAAGCATTGCCGTTTTGTTCTTCACATCGAGCACTTTGTAGCGTGATCCATCCGGAGAATCTACTACATCACCCTTCTTTGGCTCTGGTTTCACTCCCGGATCTGGTACAGGACCTGGTCCTGGATTCGGCGTAGGATTAGGCCCCGGATTCGTTCCTGTCTGCCCTTTCTCTACTGTTACCGCAATGGATGCCTTCTTATTATCCGGATTCAGGATATTCTTAGAAAGCTTGATATCTCCATACAGTGTATACGTTCCTGCCGATGCTCCGTTATAATTGCCTTTCTGCCAAGTTACTTCCAATTCCTGAGTCTTTCCCGAATCCAGGGTAACTCCTACGCTCTTAGGCAATGCAAGCTGTTCGAACGTTGTGCCGTTCTTTACGGTGATAGCCGAAAGCGCCGCTACTCCAGTGATTTTTGCCGATAAAGCAGAAAGTTCAACGCTGATTCTTGACGGAGCAGAACTCTTATCCTGTGCATTCAAGGCAACTACTTTCACACTATACTTCTGGCCCGCCACTAAATCTTCCAGGATATATGTTGTATCCTTAGTTTTAAAAATCTTTGAATCCAGATAAACAACATATTTTACCGCCCCTTGTGAAGCCGTCCATGTCAGTTTTGCTTCTGTGTCTTTTTCACCTTGATGCACTTTCAATCCTGTTACCGCACCCGGAATCGGCAAGTCCTCACCTTCATAATCTTCTTTGTCAGCAGTTGACGCTCCCACGTCCACTCCCTGCTGCGATTCTGACCCTGAAATGACTGGTTTTACCGTAAATATATAATCTTTATTCGGTTCCAGACCCGAAATCCACGCGTAGGTATGCGTAGAGGATGCTACCTCTTCTCCATTTGCATACACTTTATAGGAGTCTGCATTCGCTACTTCTTCCCATTGTATCATGACACGATTGCTTTCTGATACCAGAACCTGGCTCTTCTCGCCTGCTGGAAGATCTGGTGCTTCTGCCGCCGGCGGATAAATCTTGAATGCATCAAGCTCTACCTTTTTCCTGCTGCTCGAGGGATTTTTATCGTCTGCTACAGTCGTTATCTTAAGCGTATGCCAATCCTCCTCCAGATTTTTTTTGGAAAATATCGTAGACTGCCTGTTTGTACTTGGAGTATAGCAATCTACTCTTTCAGCAGACTGGCCATCAACCGAAATATCCAAATAACCTCTGTCATGATTCGTTGGAGCTATTACGTCAATCCCCGTCCCGAAAAATGTAACCTGAGCTGCTTCACTGCCATCTGGATTATCTATATAAGTTGTTGTATAATGATAATTTGATTCATTCTCACTGTACCACTGACTCCAACCGTTCGTATACTGAACACTTTCGTCTCTGTCATCCAAGACTTGCGTTTCAAACATTTGCGTTATCTGGGCTGCTTCTGATTCTGCTCCACTTTTCGCTACCGCAACAACCTGATAAAGTATATTCCCCATGATTCCGTATGCTTTATCATCCACATACTTTGCTTCTGAAAGACCTGTTGCCGCTTCTACCAGTTCACCGCTGCCGACTTTTCGGTATACCTTATACGTTACATCTGCATCTGTAGAATCCCAAGATAAAGTTACCTGGTTGCCATTACGGCTCTTAGAAAGACCTGTCGGTGTATCTACTTTTTCCGGTATCGGCGTATTATAAATCCTATAACTCATACCTTTTACTGTATCAAATTCTATGCGGTTATCCGCTATATTCTTCACAGCAACCTCGTTTCCATTTGCATCTACTACATCTGCCAGGATTAAATTGTCACCCTGAACAGCTGCCTTTCCGCCGTTATTTGATGTAATGACAGCTTCAGCTATACATCCATTTTTCCATTCTACATCGATTTCAAAGTTTCCTCTTGCTAACAGACCGTATACATGTCCGGTTTCCCAGGCATCCGGAAGCGCCGGAAGCAGATTAATATAATCCATGTTACTCTGCATCAGAAGCTCGTTGACACCCGCAGTATAGCCAAAGTTTCCATCAATCTGGAAAGGTGGATGCGTATCCCATAGATTTTTATAAATTTTGGAACCAAGCAGATTTCCAATGACTTTGTACGCATGGTTTCCATCGCCAAGACGTGCCCAGGTACAGATACGCTGTGCCATACCCCAGCCGGTACTATCATCTGTTCTGTTCTCCATAGAAACCTTGGCTGCTGCCATCCATTCCGGATGCTCCTCTGTAATCAAATCGCCCGGATACAAGCCCAGCATATGTGAGATATGCCTGTGCCCGTAGCCCTCTCCGATATTGTTTCCATTTGCGTCCTTATTAAACTCTTCTTCTGTATACCACTCTTTGATCTGACCGCTCTTTCCAATTTCAATTGGTGACAGACGACTCTGCGTCGCTTTCCACTCGGCAACCTTATCTTCATCTACACCTAAAAGCTCCGCTGCCTTAATCGTATCTTCATAAAGCTGCCATACCAGCGTACCTTCATAAGTATTTCCCAGCGTCCTCGCACCATGTTCCGGTGAGTAAGCCGGAGCTGTTGCCAGACGGGTAGACTTGGTGCCATCCTCCAGGGTGATCTCTACACCGCTGTCTACCAGAATCTGATCATACAGCAACGCCTCTTCTTTCATCATCGGATAAAGGTGTTCTCTCATATACTCCAAATCCCCAGTATACTCATAGTACTCCCAACAGTTCTGCAGAATCCACGGTATAGCTGCTGGTGACCAGCCCCAGTCAAAACTCCAGCCCGGACAAGTCCAGCCCAAAGGATTAATCTGTGTATGCGCACTAAATCCGGCTTCTGTTCCAAAATAAGTTTGTGCCGTCACCTTTCCTGGCTCACGGAGTGAATTAATAAAATCTATCAACGGTGTTGCGCACTCTGTCAGGTTCGCTGCATAAGTAGGCCAGTAATTCATCTGCAGATTGACATTTGCATGATAATCAGATCCCCATGCAACTTGTGATCCGTTACCCACACGGTTCTGCCATACACCCTGCAGATTGGAAGGCAGGTCGCCTTCTCTAGAGGATGCAATCGTCAGATAACGTCCATACTGATACAAAGTAACCTCCAAAAGTCTTTTCTCTGCTGCTGTAGCTGTAGCATTCTTATATGCAGCCAGAAGATCATCCGTAGTTTTTTCCGCCGCCTGCGCAGTCTGCCCCAAATCCAAGTCAACCCTTTCAAAAAGTTCCTGATAGTCTGCCAGGTGAGAATTCTTTACTTCCTCGTAGCCTTTCTCTTTCGCTGTATCTACCAGAGCTTTCACACGGGCTGCTACTTGCTCATCCGTCTCGCCTGTGCGGTAATAGTAGTTTACTGATTCGTCTTCATTATAAAAAGTATTTTTGTAATCTGTTCCCGCAGAAACGAAAATCACAACCTCGTCCGTATCGGAGATATCCAGGGACTGCCCATCAGCGCCCGCCGTTTTCGTCCCCCCCGTCACAACCTGAAGTACGGAACTCATCTTCATCTGGTTATCCTGTAAACTTCCCTTCATAATAATCGTACCTGCGCTGGCATCTACTGTATACTCGGCATTTTTGCCCAGGTTACGGTTCACTACGTCGTTTTCATCATTGTCTACCGGAAATTTCACATTCAAGTTCAGCTTATTGTTTCCTTTTGCCGTCAGCTTCATAGCCAGCACATTATCCGGATAGCTCATGAAATATTCTCTGTGATAATCCGTCCCGCTCTGCGTAAAATCTACATGGGCAGTCCCGGTCTGAAAATCAAGATCACGGCTGTAATCGGTATAATCGCTCTCTGTCAACCCGTTAAACGTGAGGTAAATATCTCCCCATGACTGGTAAGAGCCATATCCGTCATTCATTCCTTTTCCTACCAGCGCACTGCAGAGATTGGTAGCATTTGAGGCGTTATTCTTAAAAGCTTCTACGACCTCCTGGTACTTTTCCGACATTGACTTGTCGCCTGATGTCTCGATATTCCCCCCCTGATAGTTCGGCCTTGACTCGCTGGGTCCGCCATTCCACAGCGTTTTCTGGTTAAAGGTCAGCCGCTCATTGACAATCTCACCATACACATTAGCGCCCATGAAACTGTTGCCGATTGGAAGAGTCATCTGCTCCCAAAGATCATTTCCCGTCAGCCCGCTTGCGCTTGCCGGCTCATCATACCACATTCTCAGCAGGTTTTTTTCTGTTGCTGTTTCTTCTTTTGCAGCTATCCCTGTCGCCGCCAATGCAGACACACCTCCCATGGTCATCAGCATAGAAACCGATAATAATACTGATAAAAATTTCTTTTTCAATTCCTTTCCTCCTGTTTCTTCATTAATAGCCGTCTGTAACTGCCTGCCGCCTCAAAGGCCTTCTCCTTTCCCTCGTTTATGCAATATTACTTATATTAAACCATATATAGAGTTATTTTTCAACAAAAAACCAAAAAGAAAAATCTCTAAAAAATATCCTGCCTCTATCTGACATAAATTTGCCGGATAACAGGCAGGATCATCCTTTAATTTCCACATTCTATACTAATTTCATTAAACAGCCCAAGCACCTCGTCTACGTGCAGATCCTCCTTTTCTTTTCCTTTTTTATCTAATATAATTTTTCCCTGATGCATCATAATGATACGGTTTCCGTATTCCAGCGCATAGCGAAGATTGTGTGTCACCATAATAGACGTCAGTTTTTTCTGCCTGACGATCTGTTCCGTAAGCTGCATATTAATTTCTGCCGTTTTAGGATCCAGCGCCGCCGTATGCTCGTCAAGAATCAGGAACTCTATGGGCGTCATCGTGGACATCAGGAGCGCCATCGCCTGGCGCTGCCCGCCGGAGAGCGCCCCGACTTTCACATCCAGCTTATCCTCCAGTCCCAGGTTCAGGGGACGGAGCATATCCTGGTACGTTTCTCTCCGCTTTTTGTTCACGCACCGCCCCAGATTGTAGGACTTTCCCTTATTTTCTGCCAGCGACAGGTTTTCCATAATCGTCATGGACGGGCACGTTCCCATAGACGGATTTTGGAACACACGCCCGATTTTTGAAAGTCTCCGATACTCGCTCAGGTTCGTGATATCCCTGCCATTCATCAAAATCTGCCCGGAATCTGCCGCTATACTGCCGCAGATGATATTCAGCATAGAGGTTTTTCCAGAACCATTGCTTCCTACCACGGATACAAACTCCCCGTCCTCCACCCGGAAATTAAAGTCACGGAACAGACACATCTCATTTACGGTTCCCGGATTATAGTATTTATGGATATGTTTCAGCTCAAGCATCGACCTTCACCCTCCTTTTCCGCTCCATTCCAAGCACCAGAATAGCCAGGAACAGCGCCGCCGTAATCATCTTCAAATCTGTGGACTCGAACCCCAGGCTGATTGCCAGCGCCACGCATCCTTTGTAGAGGACGGAGCCAATAACCACACTGGAAGTCACCCTCAGAACCGTAATTTTCTTAAACAGACTGGTGCCGATGATGACGCTTGCCAGTCCGATGACCACGGTTCCTGTTCCCATAGAAACATCAAAGTACCTCTGCTGCTGCGCAAAAATACATCCGCTGAGCGCCACCAGCCCATTTGCAATCGCCAGCCCTACGATTTTCACCAGCCCTTTGTCAACGCTCAGAGAAGTGATAATCCTGTCATTATCCCCTACTGCCCGCAACAGCATCCCCGATTTCGTGCCCAGATACCAGTCAAGCAGATATTTGCTGATTATGGTGATAGTAAAAATAATGAGGATCGTCCTGTAATCCGCAATACCATTCAGCATCCCATTGATAAAATCATTGTCAAATATTGTCGTCTTGTTATAAATCGGCAGGTTCGCCCGTCCTGCAATGCGCAGATTCACCGTATAAAGCGCCGTCATCATGATAATTCCCGACAGCAAATCCCGCACTTTCAGCTTCACATGAATCAGCCCGGTCAACATTCCCACTGCCGCCCCTGCCAGAAAGCACACAGGCAGCGTCAGCAGCGGATTAATACCCCGGCTAATCATGACTGCTGTGATGGCAGCTCCCATAGGGAAACTGCCGTCCACTGTCAAGTCCGGGAAATCCAATATCTTATAAGTAATATATACGCCAAGCGCCATGATTGCATAAATCATACCCTGTTCCAGTACGCTTATAAATAAAACCATAGTTCCCTCCAACTCACCGCTATACAGCCTTATTCGTAACACTTCAGGCAAGGCGATTGCCTTTATTCTACTGTAATCTCTTTAAATGTCTCCACAGCGCCCGAAATATATTCTTCATCCAGTGGAAATTCAAGGTTCTCAGCCACTGCAGTATTCACGTACAGATTTGCCCCCTCGCATGTCTCAACCTGTAAATCCGCTGCCGCAGCTTCTCCTTTCAGAACCTTTGCCGCCATCGCCCCTGTCTGTTTCCCCAGCGCAATGTAATCAATTCCCATAGACGCCAGGCATCCGTTCTTCACCTGCTCAATTTCCGAACCAAATACCGGAATCCCCTGGGCATTTGCCGCTGCCAAAACTGTCTGTAGCGCGGATACTACCGTATTATCTGTCAGGTTTGTCATACAGTCCACCTTCGCTGCCATATCCTTTGCCGCCATCTCCACATCAGCAATGGTATTGATTCCCGTATCTACGATTTCAAATCCAAAATCCCCTGCTAACGCCTTATATGTCTCAATCGTACTGATGGAATTTGCCTCGCTGGTGGTATACAGAATACCTATCTTCTTCGCCTCCGGCATCATTGCCCGAATCATCTCAAGCTGTTCTTTAACCGGAAGGGAATCTGCCGTTCCCGTAATATTTCCCACACTTTTTCCGTCCTCTTCTGCCAGCCCTGCTCCTGCAGGGTCGGAAACCGCCGTATAAATCACCGGAATTTCCGTATCCAGGCAGCTATTGTATGCGCTCATAGCACTGGGTGTTGCAATTGCGCAAATCATATCCACTTTCTTCGACACGAAGCTGTCAGAAATCGTTGCCGCCGTTCCCGTATCTGCCTGGGCATTCTCGTAAATTACTGTCAGGTTTTCTCCCTCCTTGATGCCGGCCTCCGCCAGCCCCTGCAGAAATCCCTCTTTGCAGTTATCCAGGGAACCGTGCTCTGCAAACTGCGAAATGCCAATCGTATACGCATCTCCTGACGCTGTATCTGTTCCCGCCGTTTCCGTACTGTTCGTTTCTGCCGGCTTGCTGCCGCAGCCTGCCAGAAATGCTGCTGTCATTGTCGCTGCCAATACTGCTGCCAATACTTTTTTCTTCATAATCAAATCCTCCTAAACTTTTTCTCAGCCCTCCATTTTTTCGGATGCTGCGTAAAATTAAACAAGCCGTCTCAAGCATCTTTGCTTGAGACGGCTATGACTATACATTTCCGCGGTACCACTCAATTTGACGTAACGTCCACTCTGCACGTACTAACATACGCTCCTGATTGATAACGGGTTCGGTTCCCGACAGCGCCTACTTTCTTCAGATTTCAGACTGCCCTCGAAAGTCCATTCAGCAAACTGCTCCGTACTGTCTCTCACCAACGACAGCTCTCTGTGACTTCACCCTCTGCTTACTACTCTTTCTCATCGGTTTCACATGTTGCTATTCATTCTAAACCTTTTTTCGTGAATTGTCAATACCTTATTTCACATCTTTTATACTGAAGCTGATTCTTCCCATCTTGTCTTTGCCAAGGCACACAACCTTTACCATGTCTCCCAGGGTCAGCTCATCCTCTACACGGTTAATTCTCTGCTTGGAAATCTTAGAGATATGCACCATACCTTCCTTGCCCGGCGCAAACTCCAGGAATGCCCCGAACTCTTTGATGCTCACTACCTTGCCTACAAAAATCTGTCCCGCCTCGAAGTCTGTAGTGATAATGCGTATCAATTCTATGGCCTTATCCATAGCTGCCCGTTCGGTTCCGCAGATAGACACCGCTCCATCGTCAGTAATATCAATCTTCACCCCAGTCTGCTCAATGATGGCATTGATTGTCTTTCCTCTCTGCCCTACCACATCGCCTATCTTCTGCGGATCAATCTGAATCTGGATAATCTTCGGCGCATACGGGCCTACTTCCGCTCTCGGACTGGCAATCGCCGCTTCCATTACTCCATGAAGGATAAAGGTACGCGCCTCTTTCGTCCGGGCAATCGCCTCTTCGATAATCGCCCTGGTCAAACCGTGAATCTTAATATCCATCTGGATCGCTGTGATGCCATTATCCGTGCCCGCTACCTTAAAGTCCATGTCCCCGAAGAAATCCTCAAGTCCCTGAATATCTGTGAGTACAAGATAGTCGTCATCCGTTTCCCCAGTCACCAGACCGCAGGAAATCCCGGCTACCGGACGCTTAATCGGCACACCTGCCGCCATCAGCGACATTGTGGAGGCGCAGACACTTGCCTGTGAAGTAGAACCATTGGACTCAAACGTCTCAGATACGGTACGGATAGCATACGGGAACTCCTCTTCACCGGGAAGCACCGGCAGCAACGCCCTTTCTGCCAACGCGCCATGTCCGATTTCACGCCTTCCCGGTCCTCTGGAAGGTCTCGTCTCACCTACGGAATAGCTCGGGAAATTGTAGTGGTGCATATAGCGCTTGCTGGTTTCCGCCTCATCCAGCCCATCCAGCCTCTGTGCTTCGGAAAGCGGCGCTAATGTAGTAATTGTACAAATCTGTGTCTGTCCGCGGGTGAACATCGCAGAACCATGTACTCTCGGAATCAAATCCACCTCTGCCGCCAGCGGACGGATCTGCGTAATCTCACGGCCGTCCGGACGCTTATGGTCTTTCAAAATCATCTTACGGACTGTCTTTTTCTGGTATTGGTATACAGCCTCACCTAAGAAAGACAGCCATTCTTCTTTCTCTGAAAATGCCTCTTCCAGCTTGTCCGTAATGGTGCGGATATTTTCTTCCCTCGTTTGCTTGTCATCCGTGAATACGGCTTTTTCCATCTCCTCTGCCGGCACAAGTTCCCTGATAGCTGCAAAAAGTTCCTCAGGTACCGCAAAGCTGGTATAGCTGTGCTTTTCTTTCCCGCACTCAGCTACGATAGTATCAATAAATTTGATAATGTCCTGGTTTATCGCATGGGCGGCAAAAATCGCATCAATCATTTTCGCTTCGGGAACTTCGTTCGCCCCCGCCTCAATCATGATAACCTTATCCCTGGTGGATGCCACGGTAAGGTGCAGGTCGGAAACCTCTTTCTGCGCTGCCGTCGGATTAAACACAAATTCTCCGTCCACCATACCCACCTGCGTGGTTGCGCACGGACCGTCAAATGGGATATCGGAAATCGTCGCCGCAATTGCAGAACCCAGCATTGCCGTCAGTTCCGGACTGCAGTCCTGGTCAACGGACAAGACCAGATTTTCCAGCGTAACGTCATTTCTATAATCTTTCGGAAAAAGAGGACGCATAGGGCGGTCAATCACGCGGCAGGTCAACACTGCATTTTCCGATGCCTTTCCCTCACGCTTATTAAATCCTCCCGGAATCTTTCCTACTGAGTACAGCCTTTCATTGTACTCCACGCTCAGCGGGAAGAAATCAATACCCTCCCTCGGCTTTTCGGAAGCCGTCGCCGTAGACAGTACTGTAGTATCTCCATAATGCATCAGTACCGCACCGTTTGCCTGTTTTGCTACCCTGTCCACATCTACCGTCAGGGTTCTGCCGGCAAGTTCCATAGAAAAACTTTTGTACATAGTATTCTCCTTTTGCTTGGATACCTGTACAGCAAAAACGGGACGGAATTTCTCCCGTCCCCTCACTGTCCAGATTATTTTCTGATTCCTAATTTTGCAATTAAAGCACGGTAACCTTCCAGATCAGTTTTCTTCAGATATGCCAGCAGTCCGCGCCTCTGACCTACCATCTTCAAAAGACCTCTTCTTGAATGATGATCTTTCTGATGTACCTTTAAATGCTCTGTAAGTTCCTGAATCCTTGCTGTCAAAATAGCAATCTGAACCTCCGGTGAACCTGTATCGCCCGGTGTTCTTCCATACTCTTCAATAATTGCCGTTTTCTTTTCCTTTGAAATCATGATAATTCCTCCTGACTTTTCTAAACGCCTGGTATTAAGAACTGGTCGGAGTTTCCATAGCTCTGAATACCGGCTGATTTTCATACTTGTCTAGTCTAGCACAAGAAACTGTTCCCGTCAACAGCGAATTTCATTACGGCAACGGAATACGGCAACGGAATTTTTCAAAAGGCAGCAAAAGACAAATTTTCTGTTCCGTCACAATAGCCGCATGGCAGTCAGCAGAAACAAAAATCCACCTGCCACACAAATACTCATCCCCAGGTAATACAGCCCTTGTGAAAAAATGTTTATCTGCTTCTTTTCCCGCAGCCGGAAGCGCTCCGGCTTTTCTATATCATACTGGATATCTACTGCCTGGTTCAGGGAAAACGGACAAGGATTCCCCCCTCTTTCATAACGCTTTTTATACAGCCTGCCCTCCGCATAATATGCAAAAACTGCATAATAATAATCATGAATTCCCTTTGCTCTCCCTATCTTATCCGGTGTGTCCGCCTCAATTTCCACAACAGTAGCGGTGGCTTTCCCGCTGTAACGCTGCACACGGTCTGCATAAGATCGCCCCATAAGTGATAATGCTACTACAATCCCCCCCACACTAATCAGCACAATACTCAATGTCCAAAAAAAACTATTCACCAAAATACTCCTTCCCAAAGGAAATATCGGCGTCCATCTGCCTGTGCAGCTCTTCTGTGCTGCCAAACGACTTTTCCGGACGCAGGAATTTTAAAAACTGTACTTCAATATGTTCTCCCGGCAGCTCCCTGCCAAAACCGAACAGATACGTTTCTACGCTTCTGAACTGTCTTTCTCCCTCAATACCCATGCCAATATTTGTAACCCCCGGAAACTCTTCCTTTCTGATAATCGTACGGGTGAGATAAATCCCGTTCGGCGGAAGCAGCTTCCTGGCCGAAACGCGCAGATTTGCGGCAGGAAGCCCATACCTGTAGTTTCCTGGCCCTCCATGAAGAACCTCTCCTGACACAAAAAAAGTATAGCCAAGCAGCGTATTGACTGTTTCCAGATGTCCGGCCGCCAGTTCTTCCTTTATATAAGTACTGCTGATATCCCGTTTCTGATACTGCTCCTTCTGTATAACTTCCAAAACAAATCCATACTTTTTCTGCAATTCACGCAACAGACTGCTGTCACCCCTGCGCTGGCAGCCAAACCGGAAATCTGTTCCCACGGCCAGATATTTTGCGTGAAGCTTGTCTATCAGAATCTTTTCCACAAATGCTTCCGGTTCCATCCCGCTGATTTCCGGCACCAGAGGACAGTCCAGAAGATAATCCACTCCCAGCTTTTCTGTCATAGATTTCCGCTCTTCCTCTGTCAAAAGCTGTTCGTTCTCCATACGGTTAAGGGTAAATACCACGCTTTTGCATCCTCTATCCCCAACCCCTCGAATCCGGCTAACCAGTTTCTGATGCCCCCGGTGAAGACCGTCAAACTTTCCCAGTGTAACTGCCGTATCCTCTTCTACATAAAAGTCTCCCGGTCCCCGCATGTATTCCATAGATTCCTCCTGCCGTTTCCGATATGCAGATACCTTTGACCCCTAAAACATTTTCATCGGCCGGAAACGGTTTTCTTTCTTTAAATATTCATAAACTGCCTGAAAATTCCCGTCTGAACCATACATCCTTACCGGTCCGTCCTGCCCGGGAAATCCCTGTTTCCCTACCTGTCTGCCATACAGTTCGTTACCGTTGTCAAGCAGTTTCTGATACTCCTGCTTTACGGTAACCGCCGGATATAAGGAAAACAGGCTGTCAATCGCCGCCATGTGTTCCTGAAGCTGCCCCAAATCATGCAGCACTTCAATCTCGTCCAGGCGGAGACTTTCCTCAACACGAAACATTCCCACCTGTGTGCGCAAAAGCTGTTCCATACAGCCGCCGCAGCCCACTTTCTGCCCAATGTCATGGCATAATGTCCTAATATATGTCCCTTTTGAACAGTTTACCGTCATGGAAATCCTGGGAAGAACGATTTCATGAATTTTAATTTCATGAATCTGTACGTTCCTTGCCTTCCGTTCTACCGTCTTTCCCTCTCTTGCCAGCTCATACAGCTTTTTTCCGTTAACTTTCAAGGCAGAGTACATGGGCGGAACCTGCGCATACTCTCCCTTAAAGGACTGAATCGCCTCATATACTTCTTTAATAGACGCTGTAACCTCTCTGGTTTCCAGGATTTCTCCCGATACATCCTGGGTATCCGTAACCTGTCCCAAAAGCAGGATAGCCCGATAAGTCTTGTCCCAATCCGCAAGAAGCTCACATACTTTGGTTGCTTTTCCCAGGCACACTGGAAGCACGCCTTCCGCATCAGGGTCCAGCGTACCTGTATGCCCAATTCGCTTCTGCCCCAGGATTCCCCGGAGCCTGGCAACCACGTCGTGCGAAGTATATCCTTTCTCTTTATATACATTAATAATTCCGTGAATCACCGCTGTTTTCTCCCTTATGCGTCAAGCTGCCTTTCTATATGCAGCGTCAGGTTGTTTATAACATCATGGAAAGATCCCTGCATCGTACAGCCCGCCGCACGGACATGGCCGCCGCCGCCGAAATAAGAAGCTACCGCACTTACATCCACTCTTTCATTTGACCGCATGCTCACTTTGTACTCCTGGATATTGGATTCGTACAGGAATATGGCCACTTCCACGCCCTCTGTATTCTTCATCTGGCTCACGATTCCTTCCAGATCCATAGGCGATGCGCCGTAAAAATCCATATCCTTCTTCCGCAGACCGCTGATAATACACCGCTTATCCAAAATAAGAATGCTTTCCAGCAGAGCCCGCGCCAAAATCTGGTTCTGCACATAGGTTTTCTGGTAAAAGGTCTTTTCCACAAGCTTTGAACTGTCAATCCCTTTCGCCATCAGTTCCCCTGCAATCCGCATGGTCTCCGGTGATGCGCAAGAATACCTGAACACTCCTGTATCGTGGGCAATCCCCATATAGAGCGCCTCTGCTGCTGCTTTCGTAATTTTCTGCGGCTCCAGCAGCCCGTATACCAGCTCTGATGTAGAACTCGCCTCCGGCACAATCATGTTTTCATCTGCATATCCCCGGTTGCTGATATGATGGTCGATACATACACTCCGTTTTGCCGTTTTTAAATATTTTTCTGCTCCGCCCAGACGCTGTGCATCCCCCGCATCCAGACAAAACAACACATCATACACTCTATCCTCACCGCAGGAATGTCTCACACTGTCTGTTCCCTCAATTATACGAAAGCTCTCTGAAAACTCTTCCAGGTAAACATCCAGCACTTCCACACCCGGAAAGTTCTCCTTTATGTAAAGGTACAGCCCCATACAAGAACCAACACAGTCACCGTCCGGCCGGATATGGCCGGCGATGGCTGCGCTTTTGACATCTTTTAGTTCCGATGCTAAATTAATCATCTCTATCATCCTCACTCAAACTGCTTGTCACATCATCAATCAATTTTGACATATTTACTCCATATTCAATTGATTGATCCAGCACAAAACGTATTTCCGGGGTATTCCGCAAATTAATCGTCCGTGCCAGCTCACGGCGAATATATCCCACCGCACTCTTTAAGCCTGCCAGCGTATCCTGCTGTGCCTGCTCATCCCCCAGCACGCTGATATACGCTTTACAGCTTTTCAGATCCGGCGCCACTTCTACAGCTACCACGCTGGTCATCGGAGCGATACGCGGATCTTTAATCTCCCGGCTAATGATGCGGCTCAGCTCACGCTGTACCTCACCATTAACACGGGTATTTTTAATACTGTTTTTCCTCATCTATATAAACCTGCTTTCTATCTGGGAACCTCAACCATAATATATGCCTCTACCTGGTCCAGTTCCTTCAGATCACTGAATTTCTCAAATACAAGGCCGCATTCATAACCTGACCTTACTTCTTTCACATCATCTTTAAACCGTTTCAGGGAAGCAAGGCTGCCTTCATAAATCTGTTTTCCTTCCCGGCTGATGCGCACGGAGCATCCTCTCTGGAATACGCCGTCCAGCACATAAGAACCTGCAATCATTCCCACGCCTGAAGATTTGAACAACTGACGCACTTCTGCATGCCCAATAATCTTCTCCTCAAACACTGGATCCAGCATACCTTTCATTGCACGCTCCACATCTGCTATAGCGTCATAAATCACACGGTAGAGACGCACATCTACCCCTTCACGCTCTGCCGTAGCTTTTGCTGTGGCATCCGGACGCACATTAAACCCAATAATAATTGCATTGGATGCACTCGCCAGGCTCACATCAGATTCATTGATAGCGCCTACGCCGCCGTGGATAATCTTAACAACTACTTCTTCATTGGACAGTTTTAAAAGGCTCTGTTTTACTGCTTCTACAGACCCCTGTACGTCTGCCTTCACAATAAGCCCCAGCTCTTTTAAGCTTCCTTCTTTAATCTGATTAAAAATATCATTCAGCGACAGAGATTTCGACTTCGTTTCTTCCAAAAGCTTCTCCCTGCCCTGGCTGATGAATGTCTCTGCAAAGCTTCTTGCCTCTTTCTCATTCGGCATAGCCACAAAGATTTCTCCTGCGTTCGGAACATCTGAAAGCCCCAGGATTTCTACCGGAGTCGAAGGTCCTGCCTCTTTCACTCTCCGTCCTTTATCATCCATCATAGCGCGTACTTTGCCATAACAGGAACCTGCCGCTACCGGATCGCCGATGCGCAGTGTGCCTTTCTGTACAAGAACAGTAGCCACCGGGCCTTTCCCCTTATCCAGCTCTGCCTCGATAATCAGGCCTCTTGCCGCCCGCTTCGGATTCGCTTTCAGCTCACTCACTTCTGCCGTCAGAAGAATCATCTCCAGCAGAGAGTCGATTCCCTCCTGCGTATGTGCCGATACAGGAACGAAAATCGTGCTTCCCCCCCAATCTTCCGGGACAAGCTCATGCTCAGCCAGTTCCTGTTTTACTCTCTCAATGTTTGCGCTCGGTTTATCAATTTTGTTAATTGCTACGATAATTTCCGTCCCTGCTGCCTTCGCATGGTTGATGGCCTCCACAGTCTGCGGCATCACGCCGTCATCCGCCGCTACTACCAGGATCGCAATATCCGTCGCGTTTGCTCCGCGCATACGCATAGCGGTAAATGCTTCGTGCCCCGGTGTATCCAGAAACGTAATCTTCTGCCCGTTAACGCTTACCACATAAGCTCCAATATGCTGGGTGATGCCTCCGGCTTCTTTTGCAATGACATGCGTATTACGGATCGCATCCAGAAGCGAAGTTTTCCCGTGGTCTACATGACCCATAACGCATACGACAGGCGGTCTGGAAACCATCTTTGCCTCATCTTCCTCATCTTCCCTAAGGAGCTCTTCGATTACATCTACCTTTTCCTCCATTTCAGCGATGCAATTATATTCCAGTGCAATCTCTTCTGCCTTATCATAATCAATCTCATGGTTTACCGTAACCATGATACCTTCCAAAAACAGCTTTTTAATAATCGTAGACGCCGGAATTTTCATCTTTTCCGCCAGTTCCCCTATCGTCAGGCTCTCCGGCAGAATAATGGTCTTAATCTCATCCGCCTTTTTCTCCTGAGGAGCTGCCTTTACCGGCGGCTTGACATTATTCTTACCGTTCCGCCCGTTATTATTCCTCTGGTTCGGCCTGTTACCGCCCTGGGAACGGCCTCCTTTTTCAAAACGGTCAAACTTATCCACACGCTCTTTCGCTTTGTCGTTCCTTGTCCTGGACTCTTTCGTCAGCGGCTTCATCTCAAGCGGTGCCTGTGCGCTTCCCTGAGAACGGCTTCCCTGGCCGCGTCCTCCCTGGGAACGGCTTCCCTGCGGCCTGTCGCCCTGGAAACGGTTTCCCTGAGATCTGTCGCCCTGCGGACGCCCTCCCTGTGGCCTGTCGCCCTGGAAACGGCCTCCCTGCAGCCTGTCGCCCTGCGGACGCCCTCCCTGTGGCCTATCTCCCTGAGAACGCCCTCCCTGCGGCCTGTCGCCCTGGAAACGGTTTCCCTGAGATCTGTCGCCCTGGAAACGCCCTCCCTGCAGCCTGTCGCCCTGGGAACGGCTTCCCTGCGGTCTTGCCTGTGATCTGCCCTGAAATTCCTGTTTCCTTGTCCCTTGCCTGTTCTGAGATTCCTGGGGTTTTGTCCCCTGTCTATTTTGAGGTTCCTGAGTTCTCATTCCCTGCCTGTTCTGAGACTCCTGAGTTCTTGCCTCCTGTCTGTTCTGAGAAGCCTGGGCTCTCGCTCCCTGCCCTCCCTGAGTTTCCTGAGACTTCACTATCGGTTTATTCTGGGGTTCCTGCAGTTTTCCCATCGGTTTTCCCTGACTTTCCTGGAGGGAAACCACCGGCTTATTCTGGAGTTCCTGAGCCTTTTCTTCCGGCTTATTCTGCGGCTCCTGCAGTCTTGCGCCCTGCACGTCTTTAATCGGCATTTTAGCGCCCAAACCATCCTGCGTTTTCACCGTCCTTGCCGCCTGGCCATCCTGGGGACGTGCTCCTCTGCCCTGGGGACGCTCTCCCTGCCTTGGCCTTTGTCCCGTTCTTCCTATCCCTGTCCTGCTGTTCTGGGGATGAAATACCTGGGTAATATTTTTCTTCTTAGGCGCTGATGCCGTTCCTTCCGCTTTTACAGTCTCTTCTTCTTTTTCTGCTTTTCCAAATTTCTTTTTTACCAATTCTATCTGTTCGTTTTCAATCGAACTCATATGGCTTTTTACCTCTATTCCTTTTTCTGCCAGGAAATTAAGGATATCTTTATTCTGCTTCCCTAACTCCTTAGCCAATTCATGAACTCTTATTTTCGACATACCGACTACCTCCGTTCTATTGTATCATCAAGCTGCTTTTTCAACGCGCTGCCAAACCCCTCATCCAATACGGCAAGTGACGCACGGAACTCCTTGCCCATAGCGCTTCCAAGCTCTTCTTTCGTCCCAAATACATACAGCGGAACTTTGTAATACGTGCACATATTATGGAACTTTTTCTTCGTATTATCAGAAGCCTCCTCCGAAACGATTACAAGCCCTGCCTGCCCGGACTTCACAGCTTTTTCTGTAGAAAACTCGCCGCTCACAGTCCTGCCCGCCTTTGTAGCCAGCCCGACCAGAGATAAAACCTTATTTTGCCTCAATAGCATCAATCTCCTTTTTTAAACTTTCATAGACTTCCCGGGGAATACTCATTTTTAACGACCTCTCCAGGGCTTTGTTCTTTGCAGCTTTTTCAAAACATTCCCTGGAAAGACAAATGTATGCGCCTCTCCCGTTTTTCTTTCCTGTAGTATCCAAAACCACCTCTTCTTCCGTGGTTTTTAAAATGCGCAGCATTTCTTTCTTGCTCTTCATTTCCTGACATCCGATACATTTACGCATCGGAACTTTCCTTATCTGTCCCATGATCCACCCCTAAAGCTGTTCTTTTCCGGTTTCCTGCCTGTTCGAACACATGAGGCCTGCTTTACGGCATGTCTGCGTCTGCTGCATATGCTTCTCCATAGCCTTCTTCCTCGTATTCTGTCTCATAGTTTTCCGCATAGGCATCATCGTATCCATCCTCGTCATAATCATCTTCCATATAGAAATCATCGAAATCACCGGACTCCCTCGCCTGCGTCTCACTCTTAATATCAATCTTAAATCCTGTCAGACGCGCTGCCAGACGCGCATTCTGCCCCTCTTTTCCAATCGCAAGAGAAAGCTGGTAATCCGGCACCACTACTTTAGCCGTTTTCTCATCATCATCTGCTATAACTGAAATCACCTTAGCAGGGCTTAAAGCATTCTCAATCAAAATGGCGGCATTCTCGCTCCAGTTCAGAATGTCAATTTTCTCCCCCCGCAGCTCCTCTACAATCGCATTGACTCTTGCTCCGTTCATTCCCACACAGGCGCCGACCGGATCCACATCCGGATTGTTTGACCATACTGCCATCTTCGTTCTGCTTCCGGCCTCGCGCGCAATGCACTTAATTTCCACTGTGCCGTCTTTTACTTCCGTTACTTCTGATTCAAAAAGACGCTTTACCAGTTCCGGATGTGTTCTGGAGACCAGAACTTTCGGTCCTTTTGATGTATCTTTTACCTCTACTACGTACACTTTAATGCGCTCCGTAGGATGGAACACCTCGCCTTTCACCATTTCATTTTCATTCAAAACTGCATCCACTTTTCCCAGATTGATGCTCACATTTTTCCCAATATATCTCTGGACAACTCCGGTCACGATATCCTTTTCCTTACTATAATACTGGTTGTACAGAATCTTACGCTCCTCCTCGCGGATTTTCTGGAGAATTACATTTTTGGCATTCTGGGTAGCGATGCGCCCAAACTCTTTAGACTTAATCTCCACATTTACGATATCCCCAACTTCATATTTAGAATCCACCAGCTTCGCATTCGCAAGGCTGATTTCCATAATCGGGTCCTCTACCTGCTCCACAACTGTTTTTTCCGCATGAACATTGAATTCACAACTGTTTGGGTTAATAAATACCTTTACATTATCTGCTTTTCCGAAATGATTCTTACATGCCTGAAGCAGAGACTGCTCAATTGCCTCTAAAAGAGTATCTTTACTGATATTCTTTTCTTTCTCCAAAAGGGTCAACGCCTCCAACAACTCGTTATTCATGATTCTAATTTCCTCCTTACTATATTTTATCAAAAGTCAAATGCGAGCCTGACCAAAGCTACATTACTCCTGTCAAAAACCAGTTTTTCACCTTCTTCTACCTCCAGGGTGATACTACTCTTATCATAAGCATCCAGGATTCCCCGGAACTCTTTCTGTTTCTCAATGGCACGGTACGTACGCAGCTCTACTTCCTGCCCCATGTTTCTCACGAAATCTTTCTCTTTTTTAAGCGGTCTTCCAAGTCCCGGGGAGCTCACCTCAAGAATATATGCCCCTTCTATAAAATCCTCTTCATCCAGCTTATCGCTCAAGCTGCGGCTAATCACTTCACAGTCGTCTACGGTAATTCCTCCCGGCTTATCAATATAAGCCCTCAAATACCAATTACCGCCTTCCTTAACATATTCCACATCCACCAGTTCAAACCCTTTATCCTCCACAAACGGAGTAATAAGTTCCTCTGTTTTCTGCTCATAAACCTCTCTCTTTGACATTTTATCACCTCTCTATCCTAATGCTGCATGGAAAACCCGCCCGCTTTCCTGCTTTACAAAAATATGAGTGGACTCACGTCCACCCATACTCAAGTAACATATAACCATTGACTAGACTATAACACTTTCTTCCAGACAATGCAAGACATTTTTTTGTCGACATTTTTTTTGTGTGCTTCTTATATTTCAGCATTTTTTTTAGCTTTTCTTCATCGTACTTTTATGTTATAATAATCTAAACATCGGTTGACCATCTCTGCTTGTCGATAAACCGAAAATTTTGTCATACTGTTTTGCTTTACATTTCTGTAACATCATTGTAATATGTTTGTACCATGCATAGAGGAGAAGGAAGAATGAATGAAAATACGCTGCAGGAATTACTTACCGAAAACGCAAGATTGAAACAAGACAATGAAAAGCTTTGGAAAATCATCCACGTACAACAAGAAACAATCGACAAGTTATGGGCAAGCTGCCATGTAGTTTCCAAGTAATGACTCATTTACCTTTATGTGACGCGAGTATCTATCATTTACTGTACATGAACAGCACAGCATTACCAAAGCGCAGGGCGGCCAAAAGACCGCCCATTTTTCATTTAGAAATTCCCTGAAATTTATCCAAAAGGCATACTTTTTAAATGCTGTTGCCCTGCTGTTACGCAAACACACTCTTGCAGTCCTTTCTCCCAGGTGTTATACTACTCCTCGTGAAATCATTTCTATCAGTAAAGGAGTATTTTATGAAAAATCTGATGATACCGGAAAATTATAAATCTGATCTGAACCTGCATGATACGCAGGTGGCGATTAAAACCGTGAAAGACTTCTTCCAGAAGACTCTTTCTGAACGCCTGAACCTGCTTCGGGTATCCGCGCCGTTATTTGTAACGCCGGATTCCGGGCTGAATGACAACTTAAACGGCGTGGAACGCCCCGTGAGCTTCGGCATCAGAGAGCAAAATGACGCCCAGGCTGAAATTGTTCATTCGCTGGCAAAGTGGAAACGCTACGCCCTGAAAAAATACGGTTTCACTTACGGAGAAGGGCTGTACACAGATATGAGCGCCATCCGCAGGGACGAGGACACCGACAATATCCATTCTATCTATGTAGACCAGTGGGATTGGGAAAAAATTATCAAAAAAGAAGAACGTACCGTGGAAACCCTGCAGAATGTGGTCCGCACAGTATACAAAGCTCTGAAAAAGACTGAAAAGTACATGTCTATCGAATATGATTACATAGAAGAAATCCTTCCGAAAGAAATCTTCTTTATCACTACCCAGGAGCTGGAGGATATGTATCCCGGCTGTACGCCGAAGGAACGTGAATACAAGATTGCAAAATTGAAAGGCGCCGTATTCATCATGCAGATCGGCGGCGCTCTGGCATCCGGTGAAAAGCATGACGGCCGCGCTCCTGACTATGACGATTGGACATTAAACGGAGATATCATCGTTTACTATCCGGTGCTGGATATCGCTCTGGAGCTGTCCTCTATGGGAATCCGTGTGGATGAAAATGCGCTGCTGCGCCAGCTGGAAACTGCAGGCTGCCCGGAACGCGCAGAACTTCCGTTCCAGAAAGCAGTCCTGAACCACGAAGTCCCCTACACCATCGGCGGCGGCATCGGCCAGTCCCGTATTTGTATGTTCTATCTTCGGAAAGCACACATCGGCGAAGTACAGGCTTCTCTGTGGCCGGAAGATGTGATGAAGGAAGCGCTGGCAAACGGAATACAGTTACTGTAAAAATATGTTATCGTGACAAAGATAAAAACTCTATATCCAAAATGAACAGGAATTTGCCGAAAGAGAATGCCCTTATCATTTTTCACAATTCCTTCAAAACTTCTACATAGGTTTTTCACATTTTATAGATATACTAATAATCGAACAAGGCGCATACCTTTTCAAAAATCTTTTTCATAACTCGCCGGGGCTTACAAAGCCCCGGCTCTCCCTTTATTTAGAGTTATTTTTATTTCAGATTTAATTTTGCAAAGGCATCTGCAAAAGCATTATTCATCGGCGCTTCTGCTTCTTTTTTCTGTTTATTCAGATAACGCTGAACATCTTTTTTATTCACGCCTGCCCCTTCTTTTTCACGGCGTGATTTAAACGCAGACAGTTTTTCTTTGTAGCCGCAGGCACAGATAAATGTCTCCTCTTCACCTTTTACAAACATCTCCATTTTCTTATGGCATTTCGGGCACCGGGCATTTGTGATTCGAGATACTGTCTCCCTGTGTCCGCATTCCCGATCCTGGCACACTAGCATTTTACTGTTCTTTCCATTGACTGCCAACATCCGTTTGCCGCACACCGGGCATTTTTTATTTGTCAGATTTTCATGACGGAACGTACCGTCCCCTGTTTTAATCTCTCCCACGATTTCCTGCGTATATTCCCTGATATTTCTCAAGAAATTCTCTTTCTTCATCGTGCCTTTCGCAATACCGGACAGTTTCATTTCCCAGGATGCCGTCAGCTCCGGCTTCTTCAAATCCTCCGGCACCAGCTCTAGAAGCTGCTTTGCCTTAGAAGTGATAAAAATGTCCTTGCCTCTTTTTTCCATCAAAAAAGTATGGAAAAGTTTATCAATAATGTCCGCCCGGGTTGCCACGGTTCCCAAGCCTCCTGTTTCCCCCAGGGTTTTGATTGCTTTCGCATCCCTTGACTCCATATATTTTACCGGGTTTTCCATGGCAGACAGAAGCGTTGCCTCATTAAATGGAGCAGGCGGCTTCGTTTTTCCGCTTGTCAGTTTTATGCTCTCAATCGGAAAGCTGCTTCCTTTTTTCATTTCCGGCAAAGTCTGTTCTCTGACGTCAGATTCTTCCTCATCCTCTTCATCCACAGGGCTTTCGTAAGCAGCCTTCCAGCCCTGGTTCTTTACAATTTTCCCTTTCGCGGTGAAAGTCTCTCCCCCCGACTCTCCATACATCGTGGTCTGTTCATACTCAAAGGGCGGATAAAGTACCGCCAGGAACCGCCGCACTGCCAAATCATAGATTCTGCGCTCATCCACTGTCATATGGTCAAGCTGTACAAATTGCTCCGTAGGAATAATAGCGTGATGGTCGCTGACCTTTTTATTATCCACAAAAGAACCATTTGTTCGAATCGGTTTCATAGCCAGGCTCCCCGCCATCTTACGGTAAGGGCCTACAGCGCATGCCTGCAGGCGTTCCCTCAAAGTCTCAGCCACATCAGAGCTGATATAGCGTGAATCCGTACGCGGATAGGTGAGTACTTTGTGGTTTTCGTAAAGCCGCTGCATGATATTCAGAGTTTCTTTCGCAGAATACCCAAACCTCTTATTGGCGTCTCTCTGCAGCTCCGTTAAATCATACAGCCCTGGCGCATAAGACTTTTTCGCCGCTTTTTCTACCGACAGAATTGTCAGCTTCTGCCCTCCCAGCTTTTTGCGCAGTTCTTCCATGCGTTCTTTCTGAAAGGTACGGGTTCCCCGGCTTTTTCTGTCCTGCCATGTCCAGCTCACTTTTCCTGCCTGAAGGTTCATGCCAAAATATTCCTCCGGTTTAAACTTCCTGATTTCCTCTTCCCGCTTCGCAATCATAGCGAGCGTAGGAGTCTGTACACGCCCACAGGAAAGCTGTGCATTATATTTGCAGGTAAGGGCGCGGGTCGCGTTGATTCCCACCAGCCAGTCGGCTTCTGCCCTGGCTACGGCTGCCGCATAAAGGTTATTATACTCTTTCCCATCTTTCAAATGGGCAAAACCTTCCCGAATCGCTTTGTCTGTAACAGAGGAAATCCACAGCCGTTTCACGGGCTTTCTGCAGTCTGCCTTTTCCAAAATCCAGCGCGCCACCAGCTCGCCTTCCCGACCTGCGTCCGTTGCGATAACGATTTGTCCGATATCTTTTCGAAAAAGCTGCGTCTTTACATCTTTAAATTGCTTTGCCGTCTGCTTAATCACCACAAGCTGCATTTTTTGCGGAAGCATAGGCAGTGTCTCCAGATTCCACTGGGCATATTTTTTATCATATTCCTCCGGATCCGCCAGGGTCACCAGATGTCCCAGCGCCCAGGTGACAACATATTGCTGCCCTTCCATAGCGCCTGGCAGCTTTTTCTGGCAATGCAGCACTCTGGCGATATCTCTCGCCACAGAAGGCTTTTCTGCGATAACTAATGATTTCATAAAATTCTCCTCTCTTGTGCGGCCTCTCATCAGGAAACAGCATTTATCATTTTAAATACAAAATCTTTTCCATAAGCTCCCTGTGCAAATGTCCCGGATCTGCCTGATAAACAGCCACATGATTCCAATCGCTGCTCCTGTCTTTAAAAGACGGAAATAAAAATCCGCATTCCGGTCTTCCCGGTTCATAGTCGCCTGTCAGCGGACAGATGGCGCAAATCAGGTATTCATACACCTCCTCCGATTCCCCCATCCGCTCTTTATCCGCCGCCTTCACCGGCACATCGTAACGGTCATGAAACACAAATACCGCATAGTCCTCGTCTGCCCGGTATTCTCTGCCGACCAGTTCATAAAAAGCATCCATTAATGCGTCATTTTTCAAACCGCAGGATTTCACTGCCGTCAGAAGCCGCCAGATTTCTTTTGACTTTTCATTTTCTGCCGGAAAGCGGTATTCCTTTAACTGTTCATTTGTTTCTGAAAAAGGTATTGTTTTTGCAACCGCCAGATTTTTTTCCTTCTCAGACGCAGACAGTTTCAGGAAATTTGTGTTGAAGCTGCCGTCTATTTCCCCATCCTTATCCATATATGCCCCGGCAATCCGGGTAAAAGAAGTCCGCTTTGGCGTCATCCGCCTTGTAAGCTCCAGCATATCCTCTCTTTGAATCATGACCGTCTCCTATTCTTCCCCTCTCTTTTTCTCTTCAAGCTCGGCAAATTTGGCCGCCATTGTTGGATTTTTGCGTGTCAGCCGTTTAATGCTCAGCTCTTCCGCTTTATTATTTGCCAGACGTAGATTGTTCTCAGACGAAAGCAGCGCCTCTTTCGTTTTCTGCAAATGGTCTATTGTCTTATCAATCTCTTTAATTGCCGTCTGGAATTTCTCACTTGCCAGCCTGTAATTCCTGGCAAACTTCTCTTTAAAATCGTTCATATCATCTTCAAACCGTGAAATATCAATATTCTGGTTCCTGATGACGGCAAGCTCCTGCCTGTACTTCAGCGAGTTCAATGCCGCATTCCGAAGCAAAGTAATCATCGGAATGAAAAACTGGGGGCGTATCACATACATTTTCTGATAGCGGTGGGACATATCCACAATCCCGGAATTGTACAACTCATTATCCGCTTCCAGAAGCGATACCAACACCGCATATTCGCATCCTTTCTCTTTCCTGTCTTTATCCAGTTCTTTCAGGAAATCCTCATTCTTTTTCTTCGTTGCGGTTTCATCCATCTCATTTTTCATCTCAAACATCACCGAAATAAATTCTGTCCCATCAGGGTCTGCTTCCCGGTAAATGAAATCGCCCTTGCTCCCTGTCCTCGCATCATTATCCTTCTCAAAATACGCACTGGGAAACGCCGTGGCACGAAGCCTGTTAAACTCTATTTCACAGTGCTGTTCCAGGCTTTCCCCTACCATCTTTGTCGACTGGCGTGCCTTGAAATCCTTATAATAGCTAATCTGTTCTTCCTTCATCTCCAGCTGCTTCTCGTAGCTCTCTTTCAGAGACTGCTCTTTCAGCTGTCTCTCCGTTTCCTGATTCTCAATCTTGCTTTTCAGCTCATAAATCCTCTTCTCTTTACTTGCAATCTCTTTCTCCTTTTCCGAAACTGCCTCCGCTACCGCCAATTTTTTTGCACTGCTCTCTGACTCTATTTTTGCCCGCAGTTCGGCAATTTCCTTTTCCTTTTTAGAAACTGCTTCGGCCACTGCCAGTTTCTTTGCACTTCCCTCCGCTTCTATCTTTGCCTGAAGCCTGGCGATTTCGCTTTCTTTTTCTGAAAGCGCCTTCGCTACCTCCAGTTTTTTTGCCTCATTCTCAGCCTGTACTTTTTTCTCAAGTTCTGCAATCTTCCTTTCCTGCTCTGCAAACTTTTCCTGCAAAGTCTTTTCCGTTTCCGCCTGCGCCAGCTTTACAGCCGCTTCCCTCTCCGTCTTAAACTGCGCCTCACGCTCGCGTATTTCTTTTCCAAACTCCTTATCCCTGACCTGTTTCACAATCGCGGCATAGCCCGACTCATCCACCTGAAATAACTCGCCGCATTTGGGACATTTAATTTCCTGCATAAAAATTCCTCCCTGTATCTTATCCCGTGTATCCTTTATACACGGCATCCTTTTATCACAATGTTTTCATTTTACCATACCCTCCTGAATTTTCCCATACAAAGTAAACATTTTATACACAAATAGTTACAGTTCAGTCTTTGGCTTCACTGTAACCATTCATATACTATCCATTGACACCCTGTCCCCGCTGCTTTAAAATATCTGTAAATACAGGAGGTAAAGCATACAATGGAAATCACAGGACATACAAAACTCACAGGGCTGCTCGGAAGCCCTGTATCCCACAGCATTTCGCCGCTGATGCACAACAAGGCTTTCGAGCTTCTGGGACTTGATTATTCTTATCTCTGTTTTAACGTAGGAGTAGATTCACTGGCTGACGCCGTACACGGGCTGCGCACCCTCGGCGCCAGGGGATGGAACTGTACAATGCCGGATAAACAACGCATGTGTGAACTGTGCGACAGCCTTTCCCCAGCCGCACAGATGATTAGAGCGGTAAACACTGTTGTCAACGAAAACGGTATCCTGATTGGGCATAACACGGACGGCATCGGCTATATGATGTCCGTAAAAGAAGCAGGATTCGATATCATCGGAAAAGAAATGACGCTTTTGGGGGCAGGAGGCGCCTCTACCGCCATCGCTGTACAAGCTGCCCTGGACGGTGTAAAAACCCTGAATATCTTTAACCGGAATGGACGCTCCTGGGAACATGCCGTCAGGCTGGCCGACACCATCAATGCAAATACATCTTGCCGCACCAGGCTTTATGACCTGGCAGATTCCTCATCCCTCGAAAAGTGCCTGCGTGAAAGCGCCATTCTCACAAACGGTACTTCCGTAGGCATGGCTCCCCACGAATCTGAATGTATCCTTTCAGACGGTTCCCTGCTCCACCCGGAATTAATCGTATCGGATATCATTTACAATCCCCGAAAAACGCGGCTGCTGCAGATGGCGCAAGCCAAAGGCTGCCCCACTTTTAACGGACTGTACATGCTTCTCTTTCAGGGCGCTGAAGCTTTTCGTCTGTGGACCGGAAAAGAAATGCCGATAAACGCAATCAAACAGGCTTATTTTACTCCTTCTAATTTCTAATCTACACCCAAAAACAGGGAACCGCTTCATACACAGAAGCAGTTCCCCATTTTTACCCATCCTTTATTTTGTATTGTATCCGTCCGGATTCTGGCTCTGCCATCTCCAGGAATCCTCACACATCTCCTCAATGCCATACTCTGCCTCCCAGCCGAGTTCAGCCTTCGCTTTTGCAGGATCTGCATAACAGGTAGCGATATCTCCCGGGCGGCGCTCCTTAACTTCATAAGGAAGCTTCTTTCCGCAGGCTTTCTCAAACGCATGAAGCACATCCAGTACGCTGTAGCCGTTTCCTGTTCCCAGATTATAGATATATACGTTCGGCTCATCCTGGAATTTCTGCAGCGCTTTCACATGTCCTCTTGCCAGGTCTACGACATGGATATAATCACGCACGCCTGTACCATCATGGGTATCGTAATCATTTCCGAATACACCCAGGCATTCCCTCTTTCCGACTGCCACCTGCGCAATGTACGGAACCAGATTGTTCGGGATTCCTTTCGGGTCTTCGCCGATGGTGCCGCTCTTATGTGCCCCAATCGGGTTGAAGTAACGAAGCAGTACCACATTCCACTCAGGATCTGAAATATGAAGATCTGTCAATACCTGCTCCAGCATTCCCTTTGTCTGTCCGTATGGGTTTGTAATCTGCCCCTTCGGACATTCCTCTGTAATCGGAATAAACGCCGGATCACCATAAACGGTAGCGGAAGAGCTGAAAATGATTTTCTTCACGCCGTGGTTTCTCATCACATCACAGAGATTAAATGTTCCGGTCATATTGTTGTGGTAATACTCCAAAGGCTTAGCCACGGACTCACCAACAGCTTTCAGGCCTGCAAAATGAATAACGGAATCAATATCCTCTTTATCGAAAATCTCATTCATTGCTTCTTTATCAAGAATGTCTGCTTTATAGAAAGTCACTTTCTTTCCGGTAATCTGCTCTACACGCTCCAGCGCTTTCTCGCTGGAATTATAGAGGTTGTCCAGCACGACTACTTCATATCCTGCATTCAGCAGCTCGATACATGTATGGCTTCCAATATACCCTGCACCGCCTGTAACTAAAATTGACATCTGAAATCCTCCTTTAAAACCATAATCATTTACGTCTGTAACGTTCCATTTTTACTATAACGCACTTACGCATACTTAGCAACAATTTCTTTCATTGTCTCCCATTTTGCTTCCATATCGGCTACCAATTTGAACTGGGTTCTTGCACGGTCTAAGTTATGGTTTTCTCTGTGGATTTTGAAGTATACATCGCCCTCCAGATAATCCGTCAGGAAGCGCATGCCGCACTCATAAGTCATAACTTTTGCGCCCATCGGAAGCATCTCAATTTCTTTTGCCGTAAGGCTTCCCTTACATCCCTCAATAAATCCTTTTGTGTAAATATCAAACAAGTCCATGCTGCAGGTTACTTTGTCCAAATCTATCTCATCCTCAGCAGCAGTGCTTGCACCAAAACGGATGCTGTCGCCAAAGTCATTAATAGCCAATCCCGGCATAACAGTATCCAAATCGATAACGCACAGACCCTTTCCTGTCGCCTTATCAATCATGATATTGTTGAGCTTCGTGTCGTTGTGGGTTACACGCAGAGGAAGTTCCCCTGCCGCCTGCAGATCTCCCAATATATTTGCTGTCTCTTCATGGTCAAGTACAAACTGGATTTCTTTCTGTACGGAAGCCGCCCTTCCCATCACATCAGCTGCCAGCACTTCTTTAAATCTGGCAAATCTCTTCTTTGTGTCATGGAATCCCTCAATAGTCTCATGAAGCGTCTCAGCCGGATAGTCAGCCAGAAGGCTCTGAAAATCTCCAAATGCCAGCGCACTCGCATAGAAATCTTCCGGTTTTTCTACTGCATCATAGCTGAATGCATCTTCAATAAAGACATAAACTCTCCAATATTCTCCGATGCTGTCCACATAAAAGTTCTTTCCATCTTTTGTCAGGATGATGTTTAACGTTTCCCTCTCCGGATTTCCGCCTTTCTCAATGATAATTTTACGAAGGTAAGAAGTTACATTTACAACGTTTTCCATCAGTTCTACCGGTTTTGTAAAAATCTCTTTATTCATGCGCTGAAGGATATAATATTTCGTAGAACCATCTTCCAGGCGGCAGGTCACACGGTATGTATCATTGATATGCCCGCTTCCATACGGCTCATAAGTTTCCACGGTGCCTTCTAAAGCAAACTGCTGAACTGCCTCTTCAATCGCTTTGCATTTCTCATTTCTCTCCATTTTACTTTTCCTCCCATAAGTGCTGTGGATATAACCCACTGTCTTTCAATCCCTTAATTGCGTTTACGACAAACTCTTTATCCTCTTTGTAGGTCACGCCGTACCACCGATCCGCAGATTCTAACACTTCTACAGTAGCTTTTCCTTCATCCAACAGCTCATTTACGACCGAGGGAAGGAAAAATTCACATTTCAGCGGATTAGAAGCCATATTTGCTTCAAGGAACTTTGGAAATCTCTCTTTCAGTTCTTTTAAAAGGCTTGCAGAAAATCCCCAGAGATTCATAGATACGATACTACCCGCCGGAATTGTCGTCCAGGTTGCCCCTTCATCTTCTGTATAGGCTGCCGTTCCGTCGGCTCTGCGCTCAATGCGTGTACGCTCGTTGATATCCGTCAGGAAGTTCTTCTCATCCGTCACACATACTCCCCTTGCCACATGCCCGTTGTCAGTCAATGTATTTTCCAGGATATATCCCACCATTGCATAGCGGTATTTGTCGTCATCCTCATGGTTTGCCAGATAATCGTAAATCATCTGATATGCGTTCTTTCCGTAATAATCATCTGCATTGATTACAGCAAACGGACCATCGATAGCATTCAGGCAGCTCAGAATTGCATGTCCTGTTCCATATGGTTTCACACGTCCTTCCGGCACGGAATATCCCTCTGGCAGATTCGTCAGCTCCTGATATACATATTCTACCTCTATATGCTTCTGCATCCTGTCGCCAATCACCGCTTTAAAGTCCGCTTCATTTTCTTTCTTAATAATAAACACGACTTTCTCAAATCCTGCCCGGATAGCATCATAAATGGAAAAGTCAATGATAATATGCCCTTCATTATCAATCGGGTCAATCTGCTTAAGCCCCCCGTAACGGCTTCCCATGCCTGCCGCCATAATCACTAACACTGGTTTCTTCATTTTTTCCCCCTTCTTAACGCATTGCCGCGTCGTCTTTTCTGTCTCTTCTACAAAGGGCAGGAACCGCAGTCCCTGCCCCCTTGTGGCTATTCAGCCTACGCTACATCTCATACCATATGATTTCGTTTGCTTCCATCTTCAATTCAAAACTGGAGCCGTCGCCACGATAGACCGTTGTCTCCTGCGGCTCATACGTATTATTGACTACACAGTATTTCCCGTTTTCCACATAAGCATGAACTTCTACATTGTAATTTGAGCTGAACCACTTATACAGATGCTCCTCATCATGGGAACTCCACAGGATAGACCGATACAACATACGGCTGTTTTCAAAGCTGTAAGGCAGACCGCACATATATACGGCGCGTCCTTTTCCAAATTCATTTACAGCCAGGCGTACTCTCTTGCCTTTCTGTACCAGGATCTTCGCTCCCTCCAGTGCATAAATGCTCTTTAAGTTCTCGCCAAAATCAATCTCATCGCTGCTGTCTTCTGTGATAAAGTGCTCATGGCTCTCCCAATTATACTTATCATACCCAAGTGTGAAACCTGTCTCTTCCTCCACGCCCAGCACATTTGCAAGCTGGAAGAAGTGGCCGTTTGCCTGATGTGCCGTCGGTTCACCGATACCGATAAAGCCGCCGCCGTTATAGACAAATTTCCGAACAGCTGCTGAAATTTCAGGATTTACCCACCATTCACCGCCTGTATGGGCTGTATCTGCATCGCCTACATTAATGATAACATCAATGTCATCCAAAAGCTTTGCATCATCCAGAATATCCTGGAAACTGATAAACTTCACATCAAACGGAGCGCCGGAAAGCGCCTCTACAACTCCCGCGTAGAAATAGTTCTCTTTCTGATAAAGCGCATGATGTACCATATGATTTCCCCAGGCGCGCATCTTACCCCAGCAGTTCAATACAGCTACTTTCTTCACACAATAAGGAACACATCCCTTAATATTGTCATACAGCGTACGGAACTCATCTGTGACAGATTTTACGTAATCAATAAATTCTGGGAAATCCAGCGCAAGTTTTAAGTATCCGCCGTATCCGATACGGTCAATTGGCTTACGCAGGATAGCCCGCCTTGCAGTTACCCAGTTAATCTTTGCCTCTTTTACCGGGTCTCCCCCTTCATGAAACACGTCCGGGAAGAAATACGGGAGAAGGCGTCCTTCGGTATATTTCACGCCCTTGATATCACTAATTAACCGAAGCGTAGAGCCATTCCCTACACTGCCCACAATAGCATCCAGCCCGATTTCTTCAAATCCCTCCAGGAATGGTTCTGTCCCAATCCAGTGATCACCCAGGAACATCATAGCCTCTTTCCCACATTCATGGGTAATGTCCACCATCTCCTTAGCAATCCTCCGAACCTCCCGGCGCTGGAATGCCTGGAAATCCTGGAACTCTTTTGTCGGAACACGGTACTGGTTGTTATAATAGCCCTGGTCAATGATAAACTCAGGCCGGAATTTATATCCAACCTCTTTCTCAAACTGCTCCAGAATATATGGGCTGACCGACGCGGAATACCCATACCAGTCTACATATTTTTCCCTTGCCATCTCATCAAACAACAAAGTGAATTGGTGAAAAAATGTAGTAAAACGAAGCACATTCACATATGGATGATCCTCAATGAATTTACGAAGCCGTTTCATCGTATAATCATGAGTTTTCGGCTGGCGTACATCAAACGTAATCTGATGCTCCACACCCTGCCAGTCATTTGTCACTGCATTGTACATATGCACCGGATCCCACATGATATATGCCAGGAAGCTGACTGTATATTCATGAAAAGCCTCCGTCTGAACGGTAACATCACCATCTTCCTCCGAATAGCTCCACTTTTCCACAGGCACTACTTCGCCTGTAGTACGGTCCACGACTTCCCACCAGCGCCTGATATCATCTCTGCTGTTCGGCGTGAGCATATCAGGATAAAGTCCCTTCATCAGATGAATTTTCAGTACATCGCCATCTGCTGTATAGAACGGCGTCATGACATACACCTGCTGTATCTCCTCGGGATTTTCCAATGCCCACTGATTATCTTTTCTGGTGGTATAATAAGTGGAATAAATTTTAGCATCTACATCACAGAGTTCTTTTGGAAAATCTGTACCGTCACAATCGCGGATAGCATCTGCTCCCCATTCCTCCATGAGTTCCAGAGTCTGTGGAATTACATCTAAGTCGGTGGGTATCGTTACCCTGCCTTTCTGCTGGTTCATATAAAATCCTCCTGTATATGGTTTCCCATTTACTTATATTGTCTATTGTAAAGTCCAAGCAGGACAAGCAGACCTGCAAGCCCGGCTAACATCATCAAAAGTCCGGTAGGACCAATATTCCTCTGTCCCACAACAACCAGTGCAACACATGCAATGAACACAACTGCTGCGAGGATTCCAATTAAAAGGTTCTTTGAATATTCACTCATACCGCATCCTCCTTATCCTTTCAGTCCGCCCACTGTCATACCTTCTGTCAACTGTTTCTGAACGCACATGTATAAAATCAATGTCGGCAGCATAACGAGAACCAGACCTGCATACATCCTTCCGTACTGCACTGCCGATTTCTGGGCAGCCATCAGATTCATCAAACCTACCGGAAGCGTCTTAAGCGTCGGTTTTGTCAGCATCGTCATAGAAATAATGTACTCATTCCAGAATGACAGGAAGTTAAACAGGATAATGGTGATAATACTTGGCTTTGCCATCGGGAAAATGACCTGAATCATTGTCCTGAAGTATCCTGCTCCGTCCACATAAGCTGCTTCTTCATAATCCTTTGCCAGAGATTTAAAATATCCGGACAGCAGATAAATGGTAAACGGAAGCGCTGTAGACGCATAAATCAGCGCCAGTATAAACAAGTTGTTCAAAAAGAACCCATGTCCAAGCGTACTCTGAAGAAAACTGTCTGCGTCAACAAGCATCAGGAAAATCGGCACAACAATGTAGTTCACATTGATAAACAACCCTGCCATAAAAAGAACATTCCAGAATCTGCTGGTTTTAAATTTAAATCTTGCCAAAACATAAGCCGCCGGAAGCGAAATAATAATCAACAGCCCGATCCCGAGCGCCGTTACAATTACAGAATTCAGCATATAAGAACCCATGTCCGCTTCCTGCCATGCCTGGACGAAGTTTTCAAAATGCAGCCCATTCGGAAGTGTCCAGGGACTGCCATAAAACTGCTCATTCTCCTTAAGTGAAGCCATAAATACCCAGGCGATAGGAACGATAATCGTAATAGCCAGAATGATTAATACGACATAAATACCGATTTTTCCCGCCTTCGACGTCTGTTTGATTGCTCCTGTATCTTTCTTGCTCATTCCCATCCCCCCTTAAAATTCAATCTCTTCACGCTTCGTAACAGCATTGATGATGCCTGCCAGTGCAAAGGAGAATATAAACACGACAGAACCAATCGCCATACCGTATCCGTAAGAGGAATTCGTATATGCTTCCAGATACATATAACTCAGAAATACATGAGAAGAACCATTTGGATTTCCCTGTGTCATGGCCTTTACGAAAAGGAAGCTCATGTTAATCGTACTGATAATGAAGAACGTCAGCGTCGTCCTGATATTTGTCCACACCAGCGGAAGAGTCAGTGAGAAAAACTGTTTGATTTTTCCTGCGCCTTCCAGACTGGCAGACTCATAAATGCTCTCAGATACATTCGCCATACTTGCCATATACATAACCATGTAATATCCGATTGCCTGCCAGATCATAGCAATCACAAGACTGTACATAACAACTTTAGAACTTCCCAGCCACTGGATTTCCTCGCCTCTGAAAAGATTCAAAAAAGAATTCAGCAGTCCGACCTCCGGCCTGTAAATAGCCGAGAAGATTGCACTGATAACAACTACGGAGAGAATATTCGGGATATAGAAAATAATCCTGAAAAAATTCTGTCCTTTGATTTTCTCCCTTGTCAAAATGGCCGCAAAGATAAGCGCCAGGGAAAATGTCACAATCGTTACAAGCACAATCAGAAGCACCGTATTCTGGAATGAGTTGTAGAATTTATCACTCTTAAACAGCGTCTGAAAATTCTGCAGTCCTACAAAAGTTTTATCCGCCGTGTAACCGCCCCATTTATACATAGACATACGGAACACATCTATTGTAGGATAAATCATAAAAATCAAAAACAAAATCACTGCGGGGGCAAGGCAAGTGACTATAAATCTCCCTCTACCTTTCGTTCGTTGCATTAACCCATCTCCAATCTTTCCTGATATTGTGTTTAAAGAAAAGCGGCCAGTGCATAAAGAGTTTATCCACCGGCCGCCTTACCGCCTTACTTCTGCCTTAAGGGCAGACAGTACACTATTTCATTACTCTTTTAAAGCGCCTCTTAATGCATCGCTGTCAGTCTTAATCTGCTCAACCCATGCGTCCTTTGTTGTATCTCCGGTTACCAGAGAGTTTACTGGGTCAAAGAATGATGTACGAACAGTGATACCCTCAACCGGATCTGTTGTAGCAAATGCGTCCATAACTGCAACTGCGCCTGTATCATAGATGCTGTAGTACAGCTTAGCGTCGCCTTCCAGTTTGTCAGACATACCTACGATTGGCTGAATAGCATTAGATGCTGCAAAGATATCTGCTGCTGCATCTGAGTACAGGAATGCGATAAATGCTTTACCTGCATCCTGGTTCTCGGAACCTGCCGGCATCCAAACCTGCTCGAAGAATGTGTAAGAAGCTCTCTCACCGCCTTCTGTAACTGCCGGAAGTGCTGTGAAGCCCCACTCAAAGCCGTCTGCACGAGGTGCCTCAGCCATCTCGCCAATTACCCAGTTTCCGTTCGGCATAAAGATTGCCTTGTCATCCAGAACTAACTGCTGATTCATCTGGAAGTCATTGTCATTTGCCTGTGAAGGTGTGCTTGCATGTGTGTAAGAAGCAAGCTTCTCAATAATATCAAATACCTGTTTTGCACCGTCAGTATCCCATACGCCCTCGCCATATTTCAGAGCGCTGTTGAATGTATCGGTGTCAGTTGCCTCATGAAGCAGTGCATAGAAGAATGCATCAAAGTATCCGGTTGTCGGATATGTAAACAGCGCGATATCTTCTGCTTTTGCTTTCTCTCCCAGTTCCCACATCTCATCCCATGTCTGAGGAACTTCCCAGCCTTTGGTCTTCAGCAGGTTTGCATCATAGAACAGTCCGCATGGGCTGTAGAACATCGGCATCAGATACACATTACCATCGCCGTATGGCTGTGTGATGGTATTCTCTGTGAATCCCGGGAGAATCTTATCCCCAACTTTTACGTCCTCACCCGGTACTGTCATCTCCAGAACGTCTGTCAGATTTACAAGGTTGTTGTCCTTTGTAAATGTCTCTGTAAGTGCTGATTCAGCGCCAACAGAACGGCAGATTACGTCAGGATAATTGCCGGCTTTCATATCCGGTGTGATAACATCCTCAAGCTGCTTGTCAACTGTTAACTCAACAGTAACGCCCGGGTTAGCTGCTTCGAAAGCTGCCTTTACATCTTCCCACATCTGAGCGCCGTATGCAGTCTCAACAGCTGCAACTTTTACGGTTCCGCTTAACTCTGAAGCCGGAGCTTCTGTATCTGCAGGAGCTTCTGTATCAGCTGCTTCCTCTGTATCTGCTGCTTCCGTGTCAGCCGGAGCCTCTGTGTCAGCCGGAGCTTCCGTCCCCTCTGTAGCAGCCGGAGCCTCTGTCTCTTTCTTGCCGCTGTCACCGCAGGCAACAAGACCGAAAGCCATAACTCCTGCCATTGTTAAGCAAAGTACCTTTTTCAGTTTCATAGCATATCCTCCTTTTAAAATGAGGGGACAGGATGTCCCCTTTGGTATATATATATACAATACTCATTTTTCTCCTGCATTTCTAGCCTTATTTTGCTTATTTTTTTATATATATTGCTGTTTTGCTATTTTTGTGGTATTATACAAACTATGAAACCTGCTTTCGGGATTAAGAACGCGTTTTCCGTCATTTCTTTTAATTTGGGAACGGTTTTTGAGTTTTTTTATAGACGCTTTACCCAATCCCGGCAGCAACGGCAGGATATCTGCTTTGACTTTTTCACTACGATAATGGACATATGTATTTTTTCACACGACAAGATTACTAATAACGAAGAAAGGAAACGCATCTATGGGAAACCTGAAATACCAGTTAAAACAGATTCCGGGCAGCAGCGCTATCGTACATCTTCTTTACGTTACTTCATCAAAATATGAGGGTGACTGGCCCAGCCTGAAACATTCCCATTATTTTACAGAACTGTTTTATGTAAGGGACGGAAGCGGAGAATTTGTTGTTGAAAACGTGTCCTTCTCTATCAAAAAGGATGACCTTATCATTGTCAATCCCAACATCCTCCACACCGAGGTATCCCTCGGCTCCCCTCCCCTCGAATATATCACCTTAGGTGTAGACGGCCTGAGCTTTTCTTTTTCTGACAACAGGGATTACATGGTATTTAACTGCCGGGAACAAAAAAATGACTTGCTCTTTTATTTCAATTCCATGCTTTTTGAACTCGAACGCAAAGAAACAGGCTATCAGGAAATATGTAAAGACATGCTGGATATTCTGACGATCCGTCTGCAGCGTCTTACAAATTCGCCTTTTGAAATCATGGTTTCCCAACGCCCCAACAGGGAATGTGCCAAAATTAAACGCTACATTGATTCCAATTATCAGGACAATATCACCCTGGACAGCCTGGCTGCAATGGCCCACCTGAACAAATATTACTTTGTCCACACATTTACAAAATGCTATGGGCTTTCCCCTATCAATTATCTGAACGAGCGGCGAATTGAAGTAAGCAAGGCTCTCCTTGCCAGCACCGACCACTGCATCGCAGAAATCGCACAATTATCGGGATTTTCCTCCCAGAGCTATTTCGCGCAAAGTTTCAAAAAGAGCAGCGGCATGACAGCCGGTGCATACCGCAAACTTGTAAAAAGGAAAGACTGAGGGAGAATCTGCTGCCCGCAGATTCCCCCGGCCTTTCCTTTTTATTTTATATCTCAAAACCACTGCAAAGGTGTTTATTTTTATATTTATCTATTTCCGCCTCAGGAAATCCGGTATCTGTATCTCTCTCACCGGAACATTGCTCTCCGGCGTCTTAAGCTTCCCAAGAGATGGATTCATCGGCTTAACTGTCGGATTTACTGCATTGTTCCTCTGGAATATACTTCCCGTCGGCGTCTCCGGAACTACTGCTTCTGCAAATTCCGCTACTTTTTTCTTTGGAGATGCCATGCTGCCTACAGATGGCTGCGTCGCCGTAGCGGAATCCAGTCCTGTAGCAATTACTGTGATACTTGCCTCGTCGGTGTATGTATCATCATACATCGCGCCGAAAATAATATTTGCTTCATCGCCTGCCAGCTCTTGTACATAGCTTGCCGCATCGTTTGCATCCATAAGAGAAATATCTCCCGAAATATTAATGATTACATGAGACGCACCCTCAATCGTAGTCTCCAGAAGCGGGCTGGAAACTGCCTGCTTCACTGCTTCCAGCGCCTTATCGTCGCCTTTGGCATGTCCGATTCCGATATGGGCGATACCCTTTCCGGTCATAACTGTCTGTACATCTGCAAAATCAAGATTGATAAGCGCCGGAAGGTTAATCAAATCCGTAATGCCCTGTACTGCCTGCTGCAGTACTTCATCTGCTTTTTTCAAAGCCTCCGGCATGGTTGTCCTGCGGTCTACGATTTCAAGAAGTTTATCATTCGGAATCACAATCAGGGTATCTACATTCTCTTTCAGCTTTTCAATCCCCGAAAGCGCATTATTCATACGCGTCCTTGATTCGAAACGGAACGGCTTCGTCACTACGCCTACTGTAAGAATACCCATTTCTTTCGCAATACCTGCAACTACAGGCGCCGCCCCGGTTCCGGTTCCGCCTCCCATACCGCATGTGACGAATACCATGTCAGCCCCCTGGACTACCTGCTTAATATCCTCTGCGCTTTCTTCTGCAGCCTGCTCTCCGACCTGGGGACGTGCGCCCGCGCCCAGTCCCTTCGTCAGCTTCTCGCCTATTTGGATTGTCGTGGGAGCTTTGCAGAGAGCCAACGCTTGTTTATCTGTATTTACGCCGACAAACTCTACTCCTCCGATTGTCTCGTCTACCATCCTATTTACTGCATTGTTGCCTGCACCGCCAACGCCAATTACTATAATTTTTGCGGCTGATTCGGCTTCATTCGTCATTATTTCTAACAAGAGTATTTCCTCCTTCTCACATCTGTATCAAATCCAAAGCTGTCTACAGCTCGGGCAGTAGAGGCCCCGGCATGTCAAGAACCCGCAAAAAAGCGCGGGAATTAACCACATTTCCTATATCATATAAGTTTTTCAAAAATTAATCAAGTCTATTTTATAAATTCATGGAAAATTCAAATCTCTGTAATGATTTAATTGCTATCCGCATAGACTGTACATTGACGGCATAACTCCATGTAGACAGCAAATTATTTATTTCAAAATATACGCTCCTGTATACGGGTCAATATAACCATAACCATCCGTAATCACTTTCCCATCCTCATCCGTATATTGATAACCATCCACGTTTGGCGTCGTATTACCATTTTTATCCGTATAAATCGGAGTTCCATCTGCATCTGTAGAAAATGTTCCGTCCGATTCAGAATACGCTGCTCCTGTACCCACGTCCCCACTCTCGATCTCACTCTCAGACTCTCTCTCTGTTTCTGCCTCGTCTTCTTCCGGTTTTTTCGGTTTTTCCACCTCCAGTGTCTCCTCAGTCTCTCCCTTTTTAAATGTGACAGTCTGTGAATCTGAAGAATATCCTTCCATATGCAGGACTCCCTCTTTCTGTTTTACCTTTTCATATACGGATTTCAAAACCATAAGCTTGTCCTCCATATCCATATTCTTCCCCAGCTTCACCCGCATATTCTCAAAATACAGCGTAATTTCCTGCTTTTTATCAAATTTAATTTCCTTCGGCACCAGCTCATTTTTATTCAAAATCTTCGTAATATCCACTACCGCATCAAAGACTTCCTGGTTTGCAGCCTCCTCAGCCGTCATACCTGACGCCTCCATGCTTTTTTCACTTCCTGTCTCTGCCTCTTCTTTCTTACTGTCTGTTTCCGGCACATTCCCTGCCCTGACAGGTATCTTCTCATATTTTATTGGCTTCGTAATCGTCACACCGGTAATTTTCGGAATATTTTCACGCAGCTTTTTGGAAACTTCTACAATCAGTCCATCCCTGTCAAAATATATATAATCTGTACCGTTTAGAAAATATCCCACCTCTGGTTTTTCATATACCCGTATTTCTACTTCAGACGGCGAAAGCATTTCCACCTCCACAGAACTGAGAAACGGAAGCTCTTCTTCCACCCTGGAATCATCTTTATATTTCCACATAAGATATAATGTATTTTTGCACAGTCCATCCTGCATCACAGCATTCTGGATATCTGTGGATGAATATATGGAATTTCCACTAATCTTCATATGGCGGACCCTAAAAAGCCCAAAAACCACAAGCGCCGCCAGCACGGCAATCCCTGCCAGCGCGCCTATGATTTTTCCTATTCTTCTTCGCTTTTTTCCATAGGTGGTTATCTCTTTCATTTCTTCCTCTTTCTGACGCGCTTCACAGCACGCCTATATCATCCGGATATCCGCCCCCAGCGCCCTCATATCACGGCAGATGTCCTCGTATCCTCTCTGGATGTAATGGCAGCCCTCTATCCGTGTCCTGCCTTCAGCTGCAGCTCCTGCAATCACAAGCGCCGCTCCGCCCCTCAGCTCCGGCGCCGCCACTGTCTCTCCATGCAGCCTGACAGTGCCTTGTATCCTTGCTTCCTGCCCGCAGATACTAATATCTGCTCCCATCTTTGCCAATTCCCCCGCTGTACGGAAGCGTGCCTCAAACACGCTCTCCTGGATTCGGCTCTCCCCGTCTGCCAGACAGAGCGCCGCCATCACCTGCGATTGAAGATCTGTAGGAAACCCGGGATGAGGCGCCGTCCGAAGCATCGGAAGAGCTTTCACGGCCGCTCTTGCGTCAACCCGCATTCCTTCCGGCATCCGCTCTATCCTGGCGCCCATCTGCTCTGCCGCTGAAATCACATTTGCCATCTGCTCCTGGGGAGCCTCACGCAGCATACATCTTCCTCTGGAAGCAATTGCCGCCATCAGGTAAGTTCCCGTCACAATCCTATCCGGCATCAACACAAACTCACTATCCGAAAGTTCCCTGACTCCGTCAATCCTTATCCGCTCCGTGCCTGCACCCCGGATTTTCGCTCCCATACCATTCAGAAAGCGGCATAGTTCGATGATTTCCGGTTCTCTTGCCCCTCCCCTGATTTCTGTCGTTCCCTCCGCCAGCACTGCCGCTAAAATGACATTTTCGGTAGCGCCGACACTTGGAAACCGCAGGGAAATCCGGCTTCCGCAAAGCCTGCTGCTCTTTCCGGCCAGGCATCCGCAGCCTTCCTGAATCTCCGCCCGCATCTGATGCAGCGCATCCACATGCATATCAATGGGCCGTTCTCCAATCGTACATCCTCCGGGATAAGGAATCTCCGCTCTGCCTTCCCTTCCTAAAAGCGCCCCCAGAAAAATTACCGAGCAGCGCATTTTCTCCCCCAGTTCCTCCGGAACACATGGCTTATTCAGCCCTTTTGCATCAATACACAGTGTATTCCCACTCTGTGAGACGCTGCATCCCATTTCTTCCAGAATTTTTATCATATGCATAACATCCGAAATCCTCGGACAGTTATGCAGCACTGTCGTGCCTCTGTGCAGAACCACACCGGCCAGAATCGGCAATGCCGCATTTTTTGAGCCCTGAATCACGACTTCGCCATCCAGGGGATGACCGCCATAAATTTCTATACAAGCCAAATGCATTTCCTCCGATAAATCAGCCCTTATAAATTATATCTATGCAGTGATTCTACTTTTGCCACCGGCTCACTGAAAGTACCAGTCCCATCTCTGAGAGCAGGAACAGTACCGAAGTTCCGCCGTAGCTGATAAACGGAAGGGTAATGCCTGTATTCGGAATCGTGTTTGTCACCACGGCCACGTTCAGCATGACCTGGATTGCGATATGTCCCATCACTCCCGCCGCAACCAGCGCGCCAAACAAATCCGATGCATGGGTGGCAACCACCATAAACCGCCAAATTAATATCATGAATACCAGAACGAGTATGGCAGCGCCTGCCAGCCCCAATTCTTCACAGATAATTGAAAAAATCATATCATTCTGCGCTTCCGGTACAAATCCCAGCTTCTGGATGCTTCCCCCCATTCCCTTGCCGAACAGCCCTCCCGAGCCAATAGCATACAACCCTTGTATAGTCTGAAAACCTTTTTCAAAATTCTCAGGATTCCTCCATATTTGCAGCCGCTCCAGACGATAGGACTCCAGGCTCAGAAAAATCCCGATAAATCCCACTCCGGTACATCCCATCCATACAAATGGCAGATACTTCGGATTGGATACAAATCCCATAATTGCAGCAATTCCCAGGATAATAATCGCTGTACTCAGATTGTTTGTTCCTACCAGTCCCACAATCGGAAGTACCATCCCAAGCACAATTCCCAAAGACAGAATGCTGTTCTTCCTCTGCTTCTGACGGCTCACCATATATGCAAGGAACAGAATCACCGCGAGCTTCGCAAACTCCGAAGGCTGGAACGAAAGCGGTCCCAGAGCAAGCCATCGCTTCGAACCATTGTAGGAACTGCCAGCCACCAACACCAGGCTTGAAAGAGCCAGAGACACCAGATATCCCGGAACTGCCAGCCCCGCCAGCATATGGTAATCCACGCAGGATAGGACATACATTGCCGCCACCCCAAGCACTGTGGCAAAAAGCTGTTTCTTTAAATAGTAGGCAGAATCATCAAATTTGACCTGCCCATTATAGGCACTTGTGCTATAGAGCATGACAAGCCCGAATCCCACCAGAAACAATACAAGTATCATCAGTGTATAATCCAGCCTTTTGGCTGTTCTATCCACAGAACCACCCCTTCCGGCCCTCTGAAACAGCAGGCCGCCGGGAGCTTTGCCGCCGATGCGGCTGCTGCTATTTACAGATTCCTCACATACTCTTTAAATTTTCTCCCCCGCACCTCATAGCTTGGGAACATATCCCAGCTTGCACATGCCGGTGAAAGAAGCACTGCATCGCCGCTCTCTGCACGTTCTGCGCAGATTTTCACGGCCTCTTCGAGCGTATCTGCAAATAAAATATTATCAAAGCCGCAAGTTCTTGCCGCCCTGGCAATCTTCTCCCTGGTTTCTCCTAAAAGAACCAGATATTTCACTTTTCCGTCAAAAGATAAAATCCATTCATCATATGAGGATTCCTTATCATACCCTCCGCCAATTAGAAGCGTCGGGCGGTCCATTGCCTGAATGCCTTTGATTGCCGCATCCGGGTTCGTCCCCTTAGAGTCATTATAATATACCACGCCATTTTTCTCTGTGACATATTCAATCCTGTGCTCCACTGCCTGAAACTGCTTCACTGCCATGCAGATTTCCTCCGCCGGAACTCCGTAACTAAGCGCCATTCCCGCCGCCGCCATCACGTTTTCATAATTGTGCCTTCCCGGCAGGTTCAGTTCGCTGACATGGCAGATCACTGTCTTTTTTTCACTGTTTCCGTATGTAATCCTGCCTTCCTCCAGATAAATCCCCTGTTCTAATGTACGCAGGCTGCTAAAGAATAATACCTGGCATTTCAGAGTTTTTCCAAACTCCCGGAGCGCCTCATCCTCATAGTTCAGGACGCAGGTATCCTCTTCTCCCTGGTTCTTTGCAATGCTTTCCTTTACCCGGATATATTCTTCCATCGTATGGTGCCTGTTCAAGTGATCCGGCGTGATATTCAAAATCGCGCTCACCTTCGGCCGGAAAGTATCTATCGTCTCCAGCTGGAAACTGCTGATTTCCGCCACTGTCACTGATTCCTCATCTGTCTCCAATGCCACTCCGGTATAGGGCGTCCCAATATTTCCCACCACAAACACCGATTCCTGATGCAGGCTCATGATTTCCCCCAGCAGGCTTGTCGTGGTCGTTTTTCCGTTTGTCCCCGTTATCGCCAGCACATTCCCTTTACTGTTCGCATACGCCAGCTCTACCTCTCCCCAAATGGGAATTCCCCGGTCCCTCAACATATTTACTGCCGGAATATCTATCGGTACGCCAGGGCTTAATACTGCCAAATCCAACTCATCCAGCACCTCCTCCGGCAAATCGCCAATCAAGATCCTTGCTGGGATATCCTTCCCCAATTTTTCTTTTACCTGTTCCGGCTCTGTTTTCACATTTCCATCATATATCACCGGTTCCGCACCTTTTTTATACAGCAAAGCCGCTGCGCCGATTCCGCTCAGCCCTGTTCCGAATACCAGTACCTTTTTATCTTTTAATTCCATTTTTTCCCTCCTGTTTCCTGACTTAGTAGGACAATATCATAAGCCCCGCCATACACAGCAGCGCCGTAATCACGGTAAATACCGTCACGACCCTTGTCTCAGACCAGCCGCAGAGTTCAAAATGATGATGAATAGGCGCCATTTTAAAGAATCTTTTTCCGCCTGTTTTCTTAAAATACGTCACCTGGATCATGACAGAAAGTACCTCGACCAGATAGATCAGCCCTACAATCACAATAATCCACGGAATCCTGAGGATATATGCGCTTCCGGCCACAAAACCTCCCAGAGCCAGGGAACCGGTATCACCCATAAACACCTGTGCCGGGTGCACATTAAAAAGCAAAAATCCCAGCAGCGCGCCCGTCACTGCAGCCGTAATCGGTTCGATCCCTCCCCCGAATACCGCAGAAACCACGGTGAAAAATACCGCCACCATCACCGTAACTCCGGTAGCCAGGCCATCCAGCCCGTCCGTAAAGTTTACGCCGTTCACAGTTCCGATTACTGCTATGTACACAAGCGGCACGGTAATCCACTTACAGTCAAAATACTCCCCGCCGCTAAATGGAATCAGCACGGTAAGAAAACTATCGTCCACCATCAGCATGTATGCCAGGAATACCGTCGTCACAACAATCTGCCCCGCCATCTTCTGCATCGGGTACAGCCCGTCTGAACGCTTCATTACGACTTTCAGATAGTCATCCAGAAAACCGATAATCCCAAACCCCACAGTCAGAAAGAGTACCGGAACAATATTGGGATACTGCCTGATAAAGAGCAGGGAGGTCACTACGATCACCATCAGGATAATCAGTCCGCCCATAGTCGGGGTCCCGGCCTTTTTCAGATGGGACTGTACTCCCTCCTTCCTCTCTGTCTGTCCTATCTTCAGTCTCCGCAGAAACGGAATCACAAAGGGACTCAATGCTACGCTGATTGCGAATGCTGTCAGCAATGGAATTACTACTTCTGTACCTAAAATCATTTCGCACCTCTTCGCTTTTTATTCAAGTGTGCCGTTTTTCTCCGCACATTTGGTATTAGTATAATTCTTTTCGCCCCATTAATCAACCATTATTTGCCTCAGTTTCCTCTTCAGTGCTTTCCGGAGCGTCATTTTCCACTCCCAGATAGGGAAGGATGTTCTTGTAAATATCCTGTATTACCGGCGCCGCAATAATTCCCCCATAATACAGCCCCTGTGGATTATTGATAACACACAGCCCGATTACCTGCGGATTTGATGCCGGTGCAAATCCTAAAAACGAGGATATATATTTGTTTGCGCTTCGCGGAAGTGTCTCTGAAGTAGCCGTTTTCCCTCCAATATGATACCCTTCAAGAAACGCATTTTTTCCCGAACCTCCATCCACTACCTGTTCCAATATGTAGCGCATAGTCTCTGAAGTCCCCTCTGATACAATCTGGTCTCCCAGCGGATACTGCAGCTTTTCATACAGGGTTCCCTCGTCATCCCTCACTTCCACACCAAAATGAGGCGTAATCCTCCGTCCTCCATTAATAATAGAACTTGCCGTAGTAATCAGCTGCATCGGAGTAATCTGGAACGACTGGCCAAAAGAAACTGTCGCCAGCTCTACCTGCCCCATATTTTCTTTCTTATGCATGATAGTAGCGGCCTCCCCCGGAAGGTCTACTCCTGTCTTTCCTTTCAGTCCAAACTTTTCAAAATAGTGATAATAGTTATCAATCCCCAATCGCAGCCCTACTTCGATAAATACCGGATTACAGGAGTTCATCGTCCCCTGTACAAAATCCTCCGCACCGTGTCCGCCGACTTTATGGCAGCGTATGCGCCTGTCCTCCACGATTTTAAAGCCTGGACAGCTAAACCTATCCTTTAAAGACACCACGCCTTCCTCCAGCCCAGCGGCAGCCGTTATGATTTTAAACGTGGAACCCGGCTCATAAGTATCGTTAATGCAGCCATTCCGCCACATACGGTTCAGCGCATCCTGCTTTTCTTCCGCGCTCATACCGGAAGTGTCTGTATTTAATGTAAACGGATCATTTAAGTCAAACTCCGGCACATTCACCATCGCCAGGATTTCCCCATTGTATGGGCGCATCAGGATAATAGACACGGAGTCCGCCTGCTTCTGCTGCATCACCCGGTACGCCGCCTGTTCTACATACTTCTGGATATTTGCATCCAGGCTGATATGCAGGTTCTTGCCGTTTACCGGTTCCTGGCGGCTTTCGCCCGCATCCGGCAGCTCCACACCGCGGGCATCCGTCAATGTCAGGATTTTTCCCGGTTCTCCCTGCAGTACCTCATCATACTTTACCTCCAGCCCGACAATCCCCTGGTTATCGCTCCCTGTGAATCCCAAAACCTTCGAAGCCAGTGAACCATATGGATAATACCTTTTGAAGTCCTCATCTACCTTCACTCCTGCCAAATCATATTCCCGTATTCTGTCCCCTACTTCTTTTTCCACATTTGTTTTTACCCGTTCAATAGAGCTAACCTTTTCCACACGTTTTCTGACATCTTCTTCCGGAATCTCCAGTTCCTTTGCCAGTATCTGAATAATCTTTTCCGGCTCTTTTATCTGACTGTGGATAACCGAAATGGTACACACTGTCTTATTCGCCGCCAGCACATTCCCGCATGCATCAATAATTTTTCCCCTCGCCGCCTTAATGTCTCTTTCCCTCTCATGAAGCTGCTCTGCTTTCTCGCTGTAATACTCTGACTGCGTGAGCATCAGAAATCCCAGTCTTCCAATCAGAAACGACAGCACCGAAAAACAGATGAGAAAAACCACCAGGATTTTCTTCTTGTGGAATGTTTTCATCCTCTGCAGCGCGCCCTCTTCTGCTTTCTGCCTTGCAGAAAATGATAGTTTCATAAACAAAAACCTCATAAAAGCTTTGTTATAAGTATATCTCAGCTTTTATGAGGTTATGTATGCTTCTTTATTCCAGCCCTAAATCTTCACTTGTGACTCCTCCGGCTCCATCCATTCCTTCAGAATTCCCGTCGTTCTCCGGGGGCGGCGCAGCGATATCCGGATTATCTGCAGGCTGTTCTTCTGCCTGGATAGCGTTTCCGTTTTCGTCTGTCTCCGGTTCAGTTTCTATCACGTTTCCATTTTCGTCCGTCTCCGGCTCTGTTTCTATCACGTTTCCATTTTCGTCCGTCTCTGGCTCCTGTGTCTCCACCTGCCGTCCGATTTCGGCTTCTTCTCTTGTAATCCCGATGTTATTCAGCTCCTCGTCTGTTACTTCCTCTGTCGGATAAATATTCAGATACGGCAGGATTTCCTGCAGGATTTTTCGTGCGATGATATGGGCATATCCGCCGGTAGACTGGTCAGCCACATTCGGTTCATCCACAACTACATAAATAACCACCTGCGGATCATCTATTGGAACGCATCCGATGAAAGAAACCAGATATTTCCCTTCCCACCGCTTTCCTGTCTCCGGATTAATCTTTTCTGCCGTTCCCGTTTTTCCGCCTACCCGGTAGCCCGGAACTTTCGCCTTTCTTCCCGTACCTTCCCGCACTCCTGCCTCCAGTGCTTCCCTGAGTATCGAAGATGTCCTGGCTGAAATCGGCTGGAGCATCAGCAGCGGTTCCACACTTTTCGCCACTCCTCCATTTGCATCCAACACCTGCCTTACCAAATGCGGCTGATAATAGTAACCGCCGTTTACAACTGCTGAAAATGCTGCAAACTCCTGTACCATCGTACATGTAAATCCCTGTCCAAAACTGTTTGTAGCCAGCTCTACCTCATGCATCCCTTCTCTTGTATAAACATTCCCTGTGCTTTCGTTTGGAAGGTCTATTCCCGTAACACGCCCAAAATTGAACAGCCTCTGGTATTTGCAGAAATTTTCGACTCCCAGCCGAAACCCTATTTCCATCAACGCATCGTTACAGGAATTCTTAATAGCGTCAATCACAGTTTCTTCCCCATGTCCATAGATATTGTCGCACTTGATTTTCCAGTCTGCAACCTGTCTTCCGCCGTCACAGATAAACATTTCATCTCCGGTAAGCGCTCCTGTTTCCAATGCGGAAGATACCGTAATTGGTTTAAACGTAGAACCGGGTTCAAATGCATCTGACACACAGAAGTTGCTCCACATCTCATTCATAATCTGAGAACGGAACTCGTTCCTCTCCTTTTCAACCTTTTCCTCAGCAGTCAACTTTTTTCCGGTTTCTGCATCTGTTTCTGCGGCTGCTTCCGTCTCCGTTTCTGTTGTCTGTCCTTCCGATTCTGCTTTTTCCCTCTCTTCTGCCTTTTTTTCTTCTTCTGCCCTCTTCTTCTCAACCCTCTGATCTATTTCTGCCTCAAGTTCTTCCTTTGTATACAGCCTGCTCATATCCTGCGGATTATTCAAATCAAATCCATGATTACTGGCCATCGCATAAATTTCACCCGTATTCGGGTTACCTACGATAACCCCAGTATTCTTACTGCCCTTTCCCTCCAATTTCCCGGACGTATCTGACACATACTCTTCATCAAATTCCTGAATATACTTTTCCACGATTTCCTGAATATTCACATCCAGGGTAGTGACAATCGTATTTCCATGTTCCGGTTCAATTACTGTGCGTTTCAGCTCTGAGTCTTCGTTCAAATATCCGTACTCCCTGCCGTTGACACCGTTCAGTACATCAGAATAATATGCCTCTAGTCCACAAATACCGTCATTCGCATTATTAGAAAAACCTATGACATTGCTTGCCATTGTATTCATCGGATACTTCCGTATATAATACTCCTCAAACCAGACCCCCTGGATTTTCTGCCTTTTTTCGATTTCTTCCTTCGACAGCCCCGAATTTTCTCCTGGTGATGCATACTCCTCAAAGGCTTTCTTTTTTTCAAGAGTAATCCCCCGCGCCAAAACCTGGTACTGGCTTGTTTTCGTGTTCTCATCTGTCAGCCGCTTTCTGATATCCGCCTCGTCCAGTTCAAAAATCTCCACCAGTGCATGAACCGTGGGTTCCAGAAACCCTTTTCCGTTATTTAGTTCCAGGCAGTCCATAACTACGTTATAGACTTTCTCACTCTGAGCCAGCACATTTCCGTTGGTATCCTGGATATCTCCCCGGCGGTAAGGAATCGCCCGGCTGTCATATTGCTGCTGGGACAGTACCTGCTTCGTATAAGTATCGCCGCTCTTTGCTGTAATAAGCGCAATCTTAATATTTAACCCTACTAAAATGAATAAAATAAATGCAAACAAAACCATCAGCTTTATCTGCATTTTTTTTGTAAATTTCCTATCTTTTCTCTTTTTTCTTCCTGCCACATTCTCACCTGCTACTCTATGGGGACATCATCATACTGGCGGACATAATCACTGTCCTGCACATCATATGTAATAATCTGTCCCTGATTTGCATATATCATCCCAAACTTGCTAATCGCAATATTCTTTACTTCATCTAGGTCCACGGAAGCCGCCGCTTTTTCATAAGCAGCATCATTCTCCATTTTAAGCTTGGAAATCTGGCTCTCCAGAGCTGCAATCCTCTTCCTGTAAGCTGTATTATCAGCCTGAGGCTGCAGATACCCTACGCACACAAAGACAGTAACTGCAGCTGCTATAAAAAGAAAAAATACATATTTCAAATTCAGCTGCAATGCCTTTTCACGGTTTCTGCTCGTCTTTTTGCTCACGGAAGGTCTTGCTTTCTCCTTCCTCCGCGGAATATTTTCCTCTCTCTCCGGAACCCGTACAACGTTTCCTTCTATATAAGAATCCATTCTGTAATTATAGTCTTTCTTGCTGTATCCTGCTTTTCTCCCCATTTTTTACCTCCCCGGTTCTTCTTCTGCCTCATCCTGCCTATGCCTCCAGGGGCGCTCTCCGCTCAAACACACGCAGCTTTGAACTCTTTGCCCGCTTATTCTCCTCCAGCTCCGCCACTCCCGGTACAATAGGCTTCCTGGTAACTACCCTGCCCTTCGATGCTCTCCCACATACACACACCGGAAAATTTTTCGGACATATGCACGGATTTTCATTCCTGCGGAAACTGTTTTTCACGATTCTATCCTCCAGGGAATGGAACGTAATCACACAGATGCGTCCATTTTCCCTCAGCAGCTCTATCATACCGTCCAGAGAATTTTCCAGAACCTCCAGTTCCCTGTTCAGTTCAATCCGTATCGCCTGGAATGTTTTTTTGGCCGGGTGTCCGCCTACCGCCCGGATTTTCATCGGTATTGCCGCTTTTATTATTTGAATTAACTCCCCAGTCGTTTCAATTTCTTTGTTCTGCCTCGCACTCACAATGTGCTTTGCAATATTCTTCGCAAACTTGTCCTCTCCGTAGTCCCGGATAATCCGGTATAATTCTGTCTCACTATACTCGTTCACGATATCTCTTGCAGTCATCTCCTGACGCTGATCCATCCGCATATCAAGCGGAGCGTCCTCCCTGTAAGTGAAGCCGCGGTCTGCCGTATCCAGTTGGTAGGAGGATACTCCCAAATCCAAAACAATTCCATCTACTGCCGCAATCCCCATCGCGGCTAACTCTTTTCGCATATCGCAGTAATTGCTGCGTATGACTGTTACTTTATCTCCAAACTCCCCTAAGCGCTTTTTTGCAGCCTCGATAGCCGCCGCGTCCTGGTCAATCCCTATCAGGCGTCCTTTATCAGACAGTCTCCTGCATATTTCATAAGAATGACCGCCGCCGCCCAGCGTTCCATCCACATAGATTCCATCCGGCCGGATATCCAGCGCCTCTATTGTCTCATCCAATAAGACAGATTTGTGTTCAAATCCCATACTTTCCTCCCCAGGTTATATGCCTAAACCTAAATCCGTCATCTGCTCTGCGATATCATCCATATCGTCGTAAGAACTGTTCTCGATCCATTTAGACTTACTCCAGATCTCAATCCGATTCAGCATGCCGGCAAGCACTACATCTTTTTCCAGACAAGCAAATCCCCTCAGCGTCTGCGGCAAGAGAACCCTCCCCTGCTTGTCCAGCTCACACGGTGTAGCGCCCGATACAAAGAAACGTGAGAACTGCCTTGCGCTCTTGTTTGTAAGCGGTAATTTTTCCAGCTTTTCTTCAAAAGCAGCCCATCTGTCATTTGGGAACACAAACAGACAGCCGTCTAACCCTTTCGTGACTACAAATTCGTCGCCCAGTTCCTCGCGGAATCTGGAAGGGATGATTAGCCTGCCTTTGGTATCAATACTATGATTGTATTCTCCCATAAACATAACGACTCACCTGCTTTTGGGAAGATGCCCCCATTTGGCTCCACCTTCCTCCACTTTTCACCACTTATGTTACTATCATAGCATACTTTTCACAAAAAACAAGGAAAACTTTGCAAAATTATGCTGTCTCCGGGCACATAAAAAACAGGACGAACTCCCCTTTGGAGCCCGCCCTGTTTTTTATATTACATTTATTCATTTGTAAGTCCAATATACTCCGCAATCAAAGCATCTACCAGAAGGCTCTGTTGATACGCCTCATCTGCCTTCTTATCTTTTACCATCTGATTCAGGCTTGTACGCTCTTTTTCAATCCTTATCTTCAAATCTTCAATTCTTTTCACATTCATCACCTGTGCTTTCCACTATCTTTGCTTTTCTTCGTTTTACAGTGATTATAGCCGCTGAAACAACTACCAACACGACTGCCAGCACCTGCGAGACTGGTATTTCAGTTCCCGGAATCCAAAGCTGGTCAGTACGCAGTCCTTCAATCCAGGCACGCCCCAGCCCATATCCCAGCAGATACAGACAAAATACTTCTCCGTCGAACTTCTTGCGCTTTGTGTAAACTGCCAAAAGTACAAGAACCATGAGATTCCAAAGGGATTCATAAAGAAAGGTCGGATGTACCTGAATATACTGCACACCGCCGGCTGTCCTCAGATTCTCCATCATCTCTGGCGTCACATCCCAGGAATATACCGCGTCCAGCGGAAGCTGCATGGCAAACAAATTATCTGTATATCCCCCGAAAGCCTCTCTGTTAAAGAAATTGCCCCATCGCCCTATAATCTGCCCCAAAACCAGCCCCACACTCGCCGTATCTGCAAGCTGCAGAAATTTCTGCTTTTTCATCCTGGCAAACATATAGACTGCCACAGCCCCTCCAATCACACCGCCGTAAATCGCCAGGCCGCCATGTCGCAAATTAAAGATTTCCAGAAGGTTATTTTTATAATTCTCCCATGCAAAAACCACATAGTAAGCTCTCGCCCCAATCAGTGCACAGAAAATTGCCAGCATCCCCATATCGAAATACAGATCCGGATTCTGTCCTGTCTTTTTCGCTGTGCGCATAGCAATCCACAGCCCCGCAAGCATCGCGGCAGCAATCGTAATCCCATAAAAAGCGATTTCAAATCCGAAGATACTGATACTTTTCCCTACATTCTCAAGATAAATCCCCAAATGCGGGAAGTTAATATTTTTATTCATGCTTTATCCCGCCTTTATACATTGAATCTGAATAAGATAACATCCCCATCCTTTACCACATAGTCTTTTCCTTCCAAACCTACCAGCCCTTTTTCCTTCGCCGCGGAATACGCGCCGCAGTCCAAAAGATCCTGGTAATTCACCACCTCCGCGCGGATAAACCCCCGCTCAAAATCTGAGTGTATTTTCCCTGCCGCCTGGGGCGCTTTCGTACCTTTTTGAATCGTCCATGCCCGTGTTTCTGTCTCGCCCGCCGTTAGATAACTAATTAACCCAAGCAGACTATAACTTGCTTTTATCAGCTTTTCAAGCCCGGACTCCTCCAGCCCCAAATCCTCCAGAAACATCTTCTTCTCATCTTCTTCCAGCTCGGCAATTTCCTGCTCAATCTGAGCGCAAATAACAAAAACTTCGCTCCTGTTCTCCGCTGCAAATCCACGTACCTGCTGTACATACGAATTTGATATTCCGTCGTCTGCCAAATCTCCTTCCTGCACATTTGCCGCAAAAATTACCGGCTTACCGGTCAGCAGATTATATGTAGGAAGCCATGCCTCCTCCTCTTCATCTTCTGTCTCAAAATTAATTGCCATCTTTCCTTCCTCCAGCCACTCCTTCAGCCGGTTCAGAAAGTTCAGCTCTTTCGCAAGGGTTTTGTCATTTCTCGCACCCCTTGCAGTCTTCGCAGCCCTCCTCTCCAGAATCTCAATATCCGAGAAAATCAACTCCAGATTGATTGTTTCTATGTCCCGCATAGGATTAATGCTTCCATCCACATGGATAATATTTGTATCCTCAAAACAACGTACCACATGAACAATAGCGTCCACTTCCCGGATATTAGCCAGGAACTGGTTGCCGAGCCCTTCACCTTTCGATGCGCCTTTGACAAGCCCTGCAATGTCCACGAACTCAATAACTGCCGGAGTCACCTTTGCAGAATTATATAAGTCCGCAAGCTGCTGCAGCCTTCCATCCGGTACGGCAACAACGCCTACATTGGGGTCAATCGTGCAAAACGGATAATTTGCCGATTCTGCTCCTGCTTTTGTCAAAGAATTAAATAATGTACTTTTTCCCACATTGGGTAATCCTACGATTCCTAATTTCATTTGTAATTTCCTTTCCGGTATTGAAAAATCATCTTGCCTGGCGCTTCCTGCGTCTTTCACCTAAAGACAAAAATACATCTGTCAGCGCTCGTTTCCCATTTCCTTAACTTTCCTGCATTTCTTTTTTTCGTTAATCAGTGTATCACAGAAACCGACAAAAAATCAACCCTTTCGCCGGGGAACTCATCGACAGGGTTCGCCACAAACTGCACTATCCCGACTTTCTGCGACAACAAGCAGCCCTTTTCGAAAAAAAATCTCCGCTTTTTCTCCTTTTATCTCATTACTGACCCCCATAGGATTATCTCCTGTCAGCTCATAGTCCGTAAGCGGATATTTAAACCCTGTCAGCGTCAGACCCTCTACCTGTCCTCCCAGCGCAAACAAAGATACATACTGACCGATGAGTTCCTGCCTCGAAAGTATCAGCGGTTTATCAATCACCCGTATCCTGTTCCACGGATCTGCGAGAAAGCAGGGAATCCCTTTTCTTTCCGGAATCGCCAGTACTCTGATATTCGACAAAAGATGATCCACCCGGCTTCCGGTGCCTCCAAGAATATAAATTTCATCACTTTTAAGTTCTATCGCCAATTCTACCGCAATCTGCGTATCTGTCTCATCTTTTTCCGAGGGATACGTATAGACAGGCACCTGAACATTCTCTTTAAAATATTCCAAATCCCCTTCCGCCGAGGAATCAAAGTCCCCTACAATATGCGTGGGTATCTTCCCTGCTTTCCGCAGAAAATGGATTCCCCTATCCGCCCCAATCAAAAAACTATATGCTTTCTCGTTTAAAAAAGAAAGAGCGAAATCAAAATCGATATCGCCCCCGCTGACAATTATTGACCTTTTCATCTATATTTCCTCATCAAATCCACAAATTCCGCCGTCCGCCGGGCGGGTTCCCCACCGAACACAGCCGAACCTGCCACCAGAATATCTGCCCCGGCTTCCAGGACCTCTTCTGCGGTAGAAAGATTAATCCCTCCGTCCACTTCTATCCTTGTGTCCAGCCCGCGCTCCTCAATCATTTTCCGCATCTGCCTGATTTTCTGCGTACAGTAAGGAATATATTTCTGCCCTCCAAACCCCGGGTTTACAGACATCAGAAGCACCATATCTACTTTCTCCAGAACATAATCTAAAACGCCAAGACCTGTCGCCGGATTCAGCGCCACTCCTGCCTTCTTCCCAAGACTGTGAATAAACTCCACTGTGCGGTCCAAATGAAGACACGCCTCTGCGTGAACCGTAATAATATCCGCGCCGCATGCTGCAAAATCCCCTATGTACCTGTCCGGCTCCGAAATCATCAAATGCACATCAAATACCTTGTCCGTGACGTCCCGAACCGCTTTGATTACAGGCATTCCAAAAGATATACTGGGAACAAAAATACCGTCCATCACATCGATGTGGATATACTGTGCGCCTGCATCCACAACCGCTGCAATCTCTTCACCCAGCTTTTTAAAATCCGCCGATAAAATTGAAGGCGCTAATATTTTCATCTTCCATACCTCCTTTTCTCTTTCAATTCTCCGTAAAGCTCCAGATAGCTGTCATATCTGTCCCGGCTGAAACGCCCGGCTTCCAGCGCCTGCTTTACCCCACAGTCCGGCTCATGGATGTGCATACAGCCCCCGAACCGGCAAAACGGCTCATATTCCATAAATTCCGGAAAAAAATCTTTTAGTTCTTCCTTCTCCATCCCGTCCAGATAGAGCGAACTAAATCCCGGCGTATCCATAATATAGGTGCCTGAAGCCACGGCAATCAATTCTGAATGACGGGTCGTGTGCTTCCCCCTGTCTATCTTCTCGCTGATTTTCCCTGTCTCCATCCGGGCCTCCGGCTGCAGAATGTTAATCAAAGACGATTTACCCACACCGGAAGGTCCGGCCACCGCGGTAGTCTTTCCGCTCAGAAGTGCACGGAGCCTATCCAGGCCCTCTTCCGTATGCGCGCTCAAAAAAAGCAGACGGCAGCCGCTTTTTCCATAAATCTCTTCCAACCGTTCCTGTTCTTCCAAAGAAGCCAAATCTTTTTTGTTAAAACAGATAACCGTATCTGTCTGCTGCCGCTGCATCATAATCAGAAACCTATCCAGAAGCCCAAGATTTGGCTGCGGCTTACACATAGCAAAAATCACCAGCGCCTGGTCTACATTTGCTACCTCCGGACGCACCAGTTGGTTCTTACGCGGAAGCATTTGAATGATATTTCCCTTTTTCCCTGTTTCATCCAGTACATCCAGTTCCACATCGTCCCCCACTAATGGTTTCCTTTTATCTTTCCTGAAAATTCCTTTTGCTTTACACTCATAAATTCCGGATTCTGCTACATGAACGTAGTAGAATCCGGCAATTCCTTTCACTATCTTACCATACATCTATTCGACATCCCTCATCGTTCCTGCACATTCAGTCCAAAGGACGGAACGTGATATTGTCATAGCGTATTGTTGTATTCTTACCATCATCATATGTGATAACCACATATCCTGTCCCTGTACTTCCCGATTCGCTCTCCCATTCCAGAAGATATGGGAATTCTACAGGTTCATTATCCACGATTGTCGTTGTCTTTCCGTCCTGCTCAATGGTAATCTTTACCTTCTCGCCATTATAAGCCTTGGGAAGCCCTTCCGGCAAATCCATCTTCACCTTGCAGGCATATGCCGCTTCAGCTGTTCCCGCGCCGGAATCATGATCCGGCAAATCTCCGATGCTCACTTCCAGCTCAATCGTTCCGCCCGCTGCCATCTCTGTCCCTTCGCTCACGCTCTGGCGCATAATCTGCCCTTCCGGATATTCAGAACTGTAACTCTCTATAATCTTTACATAAAGGCCAAGCCCCTCCAGGATTTCCCTGGCTTTCTCTGCAGTCTCACCGAGAACGGAAGGAACCTCTACCATTTCGTCTCCTTCTTCCGTCTGCGGCCCTTTGCTGATTACCACGACGGCTTTATCCCCTCCTCTGACAGATGTTCCCGATTCCGGTCTGGTAGACACTACCTTTCCCTCCTCCACTTCACTGTCATAGGCATAATCTGTATCTACCTGCAGCCCCAAAGCCCTAAGCTCCTGCTGTGCCTCTGTCAGGGACTTCCCTGATACATCCGGCATAGGTACTGTCTCTTCACCTTTACTGATATATACCACAACTTCCGTATTTACCGCTACATCTTCTCCAGCCTCCGGGCTCTGTTCCATAACTTCACCCTCGCCATACTTTGACGACTCTTTTTCTCCGCCAAATTTAAGTCCCAGCCCAAACCCGTTCAGCTCATCCAGCGCCTCTGCACGCGTCATACCTTTCACATCCGGCACCTTCACGGTTTCCGCACTGTTCACTGTCTCGGACTCTGTAGAAACCTCCGTTCCTTTTTTCTTTCCGCCTGTCAGGAATCCTATATCAATAAAGCCTGCCGCGCTCCCCACCAGTGTCAGGAAAATAGCCAGAATCAAGATTCCAATAACAATGCTCCCCACTGTCAGGAACTTTTCTGCCTTTTTATTTACACCGCTGTTATCCTCATCCATATCCTGATGGTAGCCGCCCTGCCTGTGCCTGCCTCCGTAAGCCTCACCTCCCGGATAATCCCCGTCCGGCTTCTGTCCATAGTACGTATGCCCGCTTTCCTGATAGACTCCTCGTCCCGGCTCATTCTCAGGCGTATCATCTGCTTTCACAGCTTTTCCGCTTTTAATCTGCTCCAGCTCTTCTTTCGATACCACTATCGTCTGCGCATGGGTCGTCAGCGGTGCAATCTGCACAAAATCCCCGTCCGGATTCACCAGAGATTCCTTCAAATCCCGGATAAGCTCCGCCATATCGTCATAACGCCTGTCCGGACTTTTCTGTGTACATTTATAGATAATCTGTACGATGCTTTTCGGCAAATCCGGCACATATTTCCGCGGAGACTGCATTTCTTCCTGAAGATGCTTAATAGCAATCGCCACCGTAGTATCCCCATCAAAAGGCACATGCCCGGTAAGCATCTCATACATAGTGATACCCAGCGAATAAATATCACTCTTATAATCGCTGTATCCGCCCCGAGCCTGCTCCGGAGAACTGTAGTGGACAGACCCCATCACGTTAGAATTAATCGTATTCGAGGACGCAGCCCGGGCAATCCCGAAGTCTGCCACCTTTACTTTCCCATCTGTAGAAATAATAATATTCTGAGGCTTCACATCCCGATGTACGATACTGTTATGGTGGGCTGCCTCCAGCCCCATAGATACCTGGATTGCAATGCTTGTCGCTTCACGCACCGCCAGCCGTCCCTTTTTCTCTATATACTCTTTCAGCGTGATGCCCTCTACCAGCTCCATCACGATAAACTGCACTCCATTATCGTCTCCTACATCATAGACATTTACGATATTCGGATGCGCCAGTCCTGCCGCAGACTGGGCTTCTACACGGAATTTCGAAATAAACGCACTGTCTGCGCGAAACTCCGGTTTCAATACCTTCACAGCCACAAAGCGATTCAATTTATGGTCTTTCGCTTTGTATACATCCGCCATGCCTCCGGCGCCTATCCTATTTATAATTTCATAACGCTCCTGAACAAACATTCCTTCTTTTAACATCCTTCCACCTCACATGCCAACGGCTCGATTAACACTACCGCGATATTATCTCTTCCGCCATTCTGATTGGCACGCCCAATCAGCTGCAGCGCAATCTCCGGCAGATCATGGCTGCCTGTCCTGATAATTTCTTTTATCTCCCCGTCCTCAAGCATATTGCTGAGTCCGTCAGAACACATCAGCACAGTATCGTCCTTTTCCAGCTTCATGTCAAAAAAGTCAATTGACACCCTGCTCCTCACTCCGACTGCCCGGGTAATAATGTTTTTATCCGGATGGTTCCTTGCCTGCTCTCTGTTAATCTCTCCCATCCGTACCATCTCTTCCACAAGAGAATGGTCTCGTGTAATCTGCTGTATTTCATCCCTAATCAGATAAAGGCGGCTGTCTCCCACATTCGCCACATATATGTAGTTCTCCACGACTGTCGCCACTACCACTGTAGTTCCCATCCCGGCAAGATTCTCATCCGAATTTGCTTTCTCCAGTACTTTCATATTTGCCGTCTCAATCGCCATCCTGATAATCTTAATAGGATTCCTTTCTCTGTTTGCACGGATGCTTTTCTGAATGATTTCCACCGTGTATCTTGAGGCAAAGTCACCCGCCCTATGTCCGCCCATGCCGTCTGCCACCACAAACAGATTTGGAAGATTGCCCACCGGCTCCTCAGACGCATAGACGAAATCCTGATTCATCATCCTTTTTTGCCCTACATCTGTAACGCAGCACGATTTCATTCCTCTTCCTCTCTTTCTTTTCGTACCATATTATGAACTTCTGTCATCCATATATCTCTTTCTAAGCTGTCCGCAGGCACCGTCAATGTCCCTGCCCATTTCCCTTCTTATAGTAACATTAATTCCGTATTTTTCAAGTTTATTTTTAAAATCCGCGATAACTTTCTTCCCTGACTGCACAAAATCCCGCTCTTTTATAGGGTTTACAGGAATCAGGTTCACATGGCAGTTCATACCCTCCAGCAGCTCCGCCAGCGATTCCGCATCTTCTGTACTGTCATTTATCCCGCCGACCAGGCTATACTCAAACGTCGTCCTCCTGCCTGTTTTCTCAAAATAATACCTGCATGCTTCCAGAACCTCACCCAGCTCATATCTGCATGCGATAGGCATCAGTTTCTTCCGCTTTTCCTGACCGGATGCATGAAGCGATAACGCCAGGGTAATCTGCAGCCCCTCTCCCGCCAGCTCCCGCATCTTCGGGACAATCCCACAGGTAGACAGGGTAATGTTCCGCTGACTGATATTCAGCCCCTGCCCATCGCTCAGCATACGGATGAATTTCACCACATTCTCATAATTGTCCAACGGTTCCCCTGTCCCCATAAGCACTAAATTCGAAACCCGCTCCCCTGAAATCTTCTGGATGCGGTATACTTCGTCGAGCATTTCTGAGACCGTCAGCTGCCTGGTCAGACCTCCGAGGGTTGAAGCACAAAAACGGCATCCCATACGGCATCCCACCTGGGTAGATATGCACACTGAGTTTCCATGCTTATATTTCATCAGCACACTTTCCACCACATTGCCGTCTGCCAGGCGGAACAAATACTTTTGCGTTCCGTCTATCCGTGAAGTCAGCACCTCTGCCGGAACCAGGCAAGTATAACTGCAGATAGCAGACAGCCTGTCCCGAAGGCTTTTCGGCAGGCTCGTCATCTCATCAAACCCGTTTGCCAGCTTCTCATGTATCCATTGATACACCTGTTTTGCACGGAAAGATTTCTCTCCCAGACTTTCAAAAAAATTCTGCAGTTCTGCATAGTCCAGTGATTTTATATCTATCTTTTCCATCAATCAATCCTCTTTAGGCGGGCAATAAAAAATCCGTCCGATTCATTCACCCCCGGCAAAAGCTGTAAATATCCCGCTTTCGTAGTCTTTCCTTTTAATTCATCGCAAAGATAAGGCTCAATGCTTTCCAGCCGGAACGGATAATTTTCCAGGAACCATTTCACATTGTACTGATTCTCAGCCGCTGCTATGGTGCATGTACTATAAATCAGTACCCCCCCCTTTTTCACATATGCCTGTACCGTATCCAGGATTTTCCTTTGGAGCTTTACAATCTCTGTCTGCTTTGCAGGAGTCATCTTATATTTAATATCTGCTTTCTTTCCCATAACTCCCAGCCCGGAACAGGGAACATCGGCAATCAGGATATCCGCTTTCTCAACGGATTCCGCGTCAAACACCGTTGCGTCCATCAGCACGGCAGACATATTGATATTCCCTATGCGCTCTATATTCTCCTGCATGAGCTTTACCTTATAGTCTGTCACATCCCGAGCCTCCACGTACCCGCTGCCCCTCAGCATATCCGCCAGATGCAGGCTCTTTCCGCCCGGCGCCGCGCACACATCGATACAATAGCTGCCCCATCCGGGCGCCGCGATTTCTGCTGCCAGCATGGAACTGACGTCCTGCACCTGGAGCCATCCTTTCTTAAATGCTTCCACGGCTTTTATATAATTATAACCTCCGATATCCAGCGCATATTTCAGATAGGGATTCTCTTTGACCGTAATCCCCTGTGCCTTTAAACTCTCTACAATCTCCTCTTTTGACGCCTTGTCCAGATTGCAGCGAACAGAAGTCATTTTCTCCTGATGAGTATCAAGGCAGATTTTTTCCACCGTATCAAAATCATAAACTTCCAGCCACTCTTTCAAAATCCACTCTGGCATAGAATACGTAATAGAAAGGTACTCCAGCGGCTGGGATTCTGCCTGAGGATATACCACCTTATCCATATTGCGTGCTACGCTCCGCAGCACGCCGTTCACAAATCCTTTCAGGCTGAAGAATCCTTTTCTCTGCGCCAGCTTCACCCCTTCATTGCAGACCGCCGAATCTGGAACGCTGTCCATAAATTTGAGCTGGTACACTGACATCCGCAGAATTGTACGGATTGCAGGCTTCATGTTGGCCACGCTGACTGTAGAAAACCGCTCAATAATATAATCAATCAATATGAGATTCTCCAGGGTTCCTTCCGACACCCTGGAAATAAAAGCCCGGTCCCTTTTATCCAGGTACTGGTATTTCTCCAATACCTCCTGGAGCACGATATGGCTGTACTGTTCCTCTTCGAGAATTTCCATCAGAGCCGCCAGTATAATCTCCCGTATATTTACCACATCAGTCATTACGCCGTCTTCCTCCTGCTAAAACAAGCAGCCTCAAAAGCTGCAATACCGAGGCCGCAAGGCTTGCCACATAAGTCAGCGCTGCGGCAGTCAGAACTTTCTTTACCCCTGAATTCTCCGTATGCCCCAGCACCCCTGTGTCCTCCAGCAGCCTTACCGCCCACCGGGACGCGTTCAGCTCCACTGGAAGCGTCACCAGCTGGAACACAACTGCCAGGCCAAACAGGATAATTCCCACTGTCGTCAACATCGGCAAAGAAGCAATCATTCCTATAAAGAATACAGGCCACGCCAGAGACGAACCGATATTTGCCGCCGGAACCAGTGTGCTCCGGAGAACAAGCGGAGCATAACGCTTCTGGTGCTGGATAGCATGGCCGCACTCATGAGCGGCTACCCCCACTGCCGCCACTGAAGCAGAATTATACGTTGAATCCGACAAGCGCAGCGTCTTACTTCTGGGATCATAGTGATCCGTCAGGTTCCCCGCCACATGGGAAATATTTACATCATAAATCCCCGCGCTGTGTAAAATGCGTGAAGCCGCCTGCGCCCCGGTCATCCCCGACATACTCCGCACTTTTGAATATTTCGCAAACGTCCCTTTCACCAGTGCGGAAGCCAGCAGGGAAAGAGCCAGGCCGATAAGTAGAAAAATCATCGTAGGATCATAAAACATTCCCATACCGTACCGGAATCCGCCATAATAATAACCATAACTTAAGAACATAGCCGTGTCCCCTCCTCAATCTGATAGCCCCGCAGGAATGCTCCGGCATCCATGCGTTTCTTTCCTTCCAGCTGCAGTTCCCGAACCGCAAGCACTCCTCTGCCCGTCTGGATATACAGGCCGTCTTTTCCTGCAGCCGTTACAGTTCCCGGCGCTTCTCTTGTATCTTCCGTCAGGACATCCGCCTGCCATATCTTTAATGTTCTCCCATTCAGATGCGTATATGCACTTGGCCACGGATTCAGCCCGCGCACCAGCCGCTCGATTTCTGCCGCGCTCTTCTTCCAGTCAATCAGTCCCATATCCTTTTTCAGCATCTGCGCATAAGCAGTTGGCGACTCTCCCTGTTTCTTTGGCACTGCCGTCCCGGCCTCCAGCGCGTCCAAAGTCTCAAGCAGCAACTCTGCCCCCGCGTCACTCAATTTCTCAAACAGGCTCCCTCCAGTCTCTTTTTCCTCCAGCGGAATCACTGCTTTCAGCAGCATATCCCCGGTATCCAGCCCTTCGTCCATCTGCATCGTCGTCACGCCTGATTCCTTTTCCCCATCGATAACTGCCCACTGTACAGGAGCCGCCCCCCGGTATTTCGGCAGCAGCGAGCCATGAACATTGATACAGCCATATTTCTTCATTTCCAGAATTTCTTTCGGAATCAGCTGTCCAAAAGCCACTACTACTATTACATCTGCTTCTATGCCCCGCAAAGTTTCAAGAGCCTCGCTGTCTCTTACACGTCTCGGCTGGAATACCGGAATTCCCGCTTCCAGCGCTACTTCCTTTACCGGTGTGGGACTCAGGGCTTTTCCTCTTCCTTTCGGCTTATCCGGCTGCGTCACCACCCCCGTCACCTCATGTCCTGAAGAAATCAGACGTTTCAATGTCTGCACTGCAAAGTCCGGTGTTCCCATAAAAATCACTTTCATTCTGTCACTCCTCTTCTTCTGGCTCCTGTGCCTCTGCATCAAGCAGTTCCCCTTCTACATGCTCCACATACATAACTCCATCCAGATGCTCGCACTCATGGCAGATGCACCGTGCCAGCAGCCCTTCTCCTTCCAGTATGAACGGTTCCATATTTTCGTCCAACGCTTCACATTTTACATAATTCGGCCTGGTCACCTCACCCATCTTTCCCGGAAGGCTTAGACATGCTTCCCTTCCATGCTGTTCCCCTGCAGTTTCCAGAATCCTGGGATTAATCAGCAGATACGGATCATCGCCTGTGACATCTATCACTACAATGCGTTTCAGCACGCCCACCTGGGGAGCGGCCAGCCCTACGCCTGAAGCCCCGTACATTGTCTCAAACATATCATCAATTAAGTCCCTGGTTCTGTCCGTCATTTCTTTCACTTCCCGGCACTTTTTTGCCAACACCTTATCTCCCATAATCCTGATTTCCCGAACTGCCATTTTTCTTTATCCTCCTTATACTCCCAGGCTTATTCCATGTCAAACAGGACATGGACTGTGCTATAGCCTTCATTCATCTCAATATATTGTTCCACCTTATGTTTTATCATAGTCAATATTTTGCGGTCATGGTACTTTAAATAAATCACTTTCCGGTAGATGTCATTGATTTTTGCCACCTGTTCGTCTACCGGCCCCATCACCTGCACCCGGCTTCTCTTTACCAGTACATCTATAAATTTTTTCAGATAATCCATCGCAAGCGCCAGATGCGCTTCGGACTCCGCCGCCCCATGAATAACCAGCATCCCGTCCACCGGCGGATATCCCGCCAGTTTCCGAAACAAAATCTCCTGCTCATAAAATCCCTTGTAATCCTGTGCAGCCGCCGCCCGGATGCTGTAGTTCTCCGGGTCATAAGTCTGTATAACGACCTGTCCCGGAAGGTTTCCCCGCCCCGCCCGGCCTGCCGCCTGTGTCAGAAGCTGGAAGGTCTTTTCCCCACAGCGGTAGTCATTCGCATGAAGCGACAAATCTGCCGCCAGCACGCCTGCCAGAGTCACTTTGGGAAAATCATGCCCTTTTACAATCATCTGCGTTCCTATCAGAATATCCGCATCCCCCGCCGCAAACTTTTCTAAAATTTTCTGATGCCCATGCTTTTCCCGTGTCGTATCCAAATCCATGCGCAGGATACGCGCCCCGGAAAATTCCTTCTGTACCAGTTCCTCTACCTGCTGGGTTCCCACACGAAATCCTCTCAGATAAACCGAACCACAGTCCGGGCACGTCTCCGGCTTCTTTGTCTCATATCCGCAATAGTGGCAAACAAGACGCCCATCCATATGCAGGGAAAGGGATACATCACAGTGGGGACATTTTATTGGCTGCCCGCAAGCCCTGCAGGACAGCACGCCGGAATATCCCCTGCGGTTCAGAAACAGCATCATCTGTTCTCCCCTCCCCAGCCGCTCTTCCATCCTGGCTTTCATGCTCCGGCTCAGAATAGAGCGGTTCCCAGCCTGCAGCTCTCTGCGCATATCCACAATCTCTACTTCAGGCATATGGCTTTCTTTCGCCCTTTTATCAATCGTAAACAGCATATATTCCCCTGTTTTCGCCCGATAATACGCATTCACAGATGGCGTCGCGGAACCAAGAACCACCTTTGCTCCCTCCATCTCTCCGCGCCGTATTGCCGTCTCCCGGGCATGATACCGGGGCGTTATCTCGCTCCGGTAACTGTCCTCATGCTCCTCATCTATAATAATAATGCCAAGGTTCTGGAACGGAGTAAACAGCGCAGAACGGGGACCTATCATCACATCGATCAGCCCTTCCCGCGCACGCTGGAACTGATCAAAACGTTCCCCTGCCGAAAGCCTGGAGTTCATGATGGAAATCCTCTCCCCAAATCTTCGGTAAAAACGCATGACCGTCTGATACGTCAGAGCTATTTCCGGAATCAAAACAATCGCCTGCTGCCCCTGACGGATAGCATGAGCAATCAGCTCCATATAAACCTCTGTCTTTCCGCACCCGGTCACCCCATGAATCAGGTAAACCTCTGTTTTCTTTTCCCACTCTCCAACAACCGCATCTACCACTGCCTGCTGTGCCTCATTTAGCTTTACCTGCCCTTCCCGGCTTTTCATACCCTGAACCGGATTCCTGTACACCGTACGTTTGACACATTCCAGAACGCCCTGTTCTTCCAGCAATTTCACCGCTGATGACGACACATTCAGTTTTCCACTGACAAACTCCATCGGAACCTCGCCGCCCCCCAGCAGCGCCTCCAGCAGCCGTGCCCTTGCCGTCTGGTGTTTCTTCCTATAAAATGCCAGCTTCTCTTCCGCCTCCGCTCTGCCCAGCAGCAGACGGACGCTTTTTTTTTCTTTTGGCTTTATCTTTTGTTTGACCGGAATCACCGTCTTCAACGCCTGAATCATCGTAGAACCATAATAATCCCGCATCCATCCCGCCAGCGCTATCAGACGGGATTCTACCGGACTGGCGTCCGTAACCGTTTCCAGAATTTCCTTCATCTTCTCAGGAGGATACTCCGCTTTGTCTGTAATCTCAATCACATAACCTTTCATCCTGCGGCTGCCCATCCCAAAAGGAACAGCCACCACCATGCCTACTTCCAAACTCTCCCGCATACTCTCCGGAATCCGGTACTGAAAACTGCGATCCAGCTTTTCATGGGAAATATCCACGATGATGTTTGCGTAAAGCTTCTCCATGCCGCCTCCGTCCTGATTAAATACCGGCTCACGCCTGGCTCTTCCTATCCTCTTCCAGTATTTCCCGAATCAGCACCCTCTCATCCATCGGATACTTTTTCCCTCTAATTTCCTGATAATCCTCATGCCCTTTTCCTGCCAGCACAATCACATCCCCAGGCTCCCCGTGGTGAATCGCATAGGCGATAGCCTCTTTCCTGTCAGGTATCTCCACATACTTTCCATCTGTTTTCTCAATTCCCGTCCGTATATCTGCAATAATGTCCTCAGGGTTCTCAAAACGGGGATTATCCGAAGTAATGATTGTTAAATCTGCCAGCCGTCCCGACACCTCGCCCATCTCATACCGCCTCGCCTTTGCCCGGTTTCCCCCACAGCCAAAAAGGCATATCAGACGCCTGGGATGATATTCCTGCAGAGTCGTCAGCAAGCTCTCCAGACTCATGGCGTTATGAGCATAATCAATCATCAGTGTAAACTCATCCGATACTTTCACCATCTCAATCCTGCCTTTAACCCTGGCCTTTTTCAAAGCTTCAATAATATCTGTCTGGCTTACACCAAAATGTCTGCAGATCGCAATCGCAGTAAGGGAATTGTACACGCTGAACGTTCCCGGGATATCAATTTCCACATCCATGTCCAAAAGCCCTGCCACATGATAATCGATGCCCAAATATCCCGGACGCGCCACCATACGCGTGCGCTCTGCCCGCAAATCCGCCTTCTCTGAAAATCCAAAAGTCTCTACCTCGCAGGTATGCCCCTCAAGCACTTGTGTGAGATGAGAGTCATCCGCATTAACGATTCCAATCCTGCACTGGCGGAACAATAGCCCTTTACATCGCATATAATCCTCAAAGCTCTCATGTTCCGCAGGTCCAATATGATCTGGCTGTATATTTGTAAAAATCCCTATTTCAAAGGAAATTCCGGCCGTGCGGCGCAGCATCAGTCCCTGAGATGAAACCTCCATAACCACACAGTCACAGCCTGCATCTACCATTTTCGAAAAATATTCCTGAATCGTACAGGATTCCGGTGTAGTATTTGTAGCCGGAACCACTGTATCTCCGATAATTGCTTCAATCGTACCAATCAGCCCTACCTTATGCCCTGCGGATTCCAAGATGGATTTCACCATATAAGTGGTGGTCGTCTTTCCTTTCGTTCCTGTAATCCCAATAACTTTCAGCTTTTCCGCCGGATATCCGAACCATGCCGCTGAAATCACAGCCATAGCATAACGGCTGTCCTTCACCTTTATCACCGTCACGCCTTCAGGAACCGGCACGGCCTCCTCTGTTACCAACACCCGCACGCCCTTTTCCACCACTTCCGGTACATATTTATGTCCGTCAACAACAGCTCCCCGGATACAGAAGAACAGAAACCCCTCTTCCACATGCCTCGAATCATTAGCAATCCCATTCACTTCTGCATCCACGCTGCCGCTTACACATTCATATTCCAATCTTTCAAGCAAATCCATCAGTTTCATAGCGTTACCTCCAATTTTGATAACCCGATTCCGTCATCCTATACCATATCACATTTGCTGTGCATTTTCAAATAAAACCGCATCCTCAAAATGCAGACAGGCAACAAAAGTTTCTGCTGCCTGTCTTTATCTGTCTCCATATAACGTTTTATGCCTCTGCAGCGCTTTCGCCATCGCTCCCACTACCTCGTCAATGTCCATAGGCTTTGTGAGATGCTCATCCATACCGCTCTCCAAAGACAGACGCCTGTCATTTTCAAACGCATCCGCTGACAGAGCAATAATAGGGATGTGCGCCAGCTCAGGATTCCCAAGTCCCCGAATAGCCTCTGCCGCCTCTCTTCCATCCATAACCGGCATCTGGATATCCATCAAAACAAGCGCATATTCACCCGGTTCAGACTTCTTCACCTTTTCAACTGCTATGCTTCCATTTTCTGCTATCTCTATACAAAATCCGGCTTTCTCCAAAATCTCCGTTTCAATTTCGACGTTAATCTCATTATCTTCCACCAAAAGGATCTTCCCGCTATTTAAGCACACCGCCACATCTTCCGGTGAAACTGCTGATACCAACTGCGTTTCCTGTATCCGAAGCCGGATAGTCACCGTAAATGTACTTCCCTTGCCAATTGCGCTGTCAACTTCTATCGTCCCCCCCATTATTTTCACAATATTCCTGGTAATCGCCAATCCCAGGCCAGTTCCGTAAATGCCGCTAAACGTCGTATTGTTTTCCCGTTCAAAAGGCTCAAAAACGTGTTCCTGAAACTCTTTGCTGATTCCAATACCGTTATCCGACACCACAAGCCGATATACCGCATAATCATTTGCCAGCTGCTCCCCTTCCACAACAGCCACACGCACTCTGCCGCCTTTTCCCGTATATTCCACTGCATTCCCCGCCAAATACTGAACAATCTGGCGCAGTTTATCTCTGTCGCTGTAAACATCAAGATGTTTCACACCTGTCAAATCTGTTTCAAAAGTTATCTTCTTTCCCGAAAAGCGCGGACTCAGCGCTCTTTCCACACTTTGCAGAATTTCACACAAATTACACTCTGCTTCTTCCACATGAACATCTTTCGTCTCTGTCCAGGATATTTCCAGTACTTTATCAACCAAATCAAGAAGCTGGCCGCTTGCCTCACCAATCTTATCAAGATATCTCTGTACCTCATCCCTGTTATCTATATGGTTCTTTGCAAGCGATGTAAAACCAGTAATCGCATTTAACGGCGTTCGTATATCGTGGGACATATTAGACAAAAATTTATTTTTCGCCTGAATCGCCAGATTTGCATTATTCAGCGCCCTCTCAAGAATCTGCAGCTGACGGCTCCTCTTTTCTGTCGCATCTCCCAGAAATACATAAAAAATATCTCCTACCGTTTCACTGCGGATAAAATGCCCATAATCTTCTATCCAGCGTATCTCCCCATCTCTCCGTACAATGCGGTATTCTACATAATCCAAATCATACTGGCTGGCAGCAATCTGTTCTTTGATACTTTCCTCTATCTCATCCAAATCTTCCAAATATACAAGCCCCCGAAAAGAGTTCCCCGTCATTTCCCGGAATTCTTTCAGCGTACTGCACTGGAAAATCCGAAGAAGCGCTTTATTGGCATAAACAATATCTTCTGCTTCGTTTGCACGATAAATCAAAAAACCTCCCGGCATCTCGTCCATAAATTTAATAACTTCATAAACTGTCCTGATATTCTGGGAATCCATCAGCAAAGATTCTGCATCTTTTTCACATTCTTCCATCAGGTTTTCTATATTTCTGCCACTGTTTTCTGAGATACTCAACAGAGTTAAGATATCTTCAATCAGGTTATGTACTGTTTTCTGTCCAATCACATCCATGTCCTCCCCAAGTCCTTAAGACAAATTTTAACATAAAACAAAAGAGCTGTCACCACTCATTTTCTTTATTACATAGATTGTTCTTGTTTACTCCATTCACAGCAGCCATAGATTTCCGGGCGAAAAAAAGCGGCTGCCAAAAATGGCTGCCGCCCTTGTAACAATTTTGCCCCCTATTTTTCCCACAAGCCTTTGATTTTACGATACACCTTGTGGAGCAGAGCTCCCGTCGTATACCTTTCCATCTGCTTTACCTCTTTCAGCAGCTCTTTCAATTCAACAATCTGCCGCTCCTGTTCGCTGAGCTTTTCTGTCATAAACTCCACAATACTGTGATAAGAAAGTTCTTCTCCATCCCTCTCGAGCGCCCACAAATCATTTGCCAAATCTTCCATTTCCATACTGCAGCATAACACCTTCGCCGCGCCATTAGCGCCACGTTGGATTTCCTCCTTATCCTGCCATCTCTCCGTAACTCTACGGTTCGATTATAGTATGGAATTTTGATGGAAATTAATTCGTCGAAGCAATTGCAAAATTATAAATTGCCTGATATACTGCCGCCGTATAATGGATACCATCTACGGTTCCCGCCCCTGCTTTCACATTCCGTATCAGATTCTGTGTCATCAGATACGTATAACAGTCCAGATATGCCCCCGGGAATGCTGCCTGCAGGCTGGCGTTAAATGCCTTGATTGTGTTATTATTCACTGCTGTGGTATTGTAACCCCTTGCTTTTGCCAGCTTTGCCTCTATGGGATTCACAGACATAAAGTAAAATCTTGCTCCGGGATACTGGACAATCAGATTCTGATAATATGCAATATAGCTGCCAATATTACCCAAATCATTCACGCCCAGGTTAATAATGACCTTGGACTGCGGAGCCGCTTTCAACGCTTTTTTCAAAGTCCTTATCCCTTTTGTAGAAAACCATTGGTATCCTTCTCCTACTTTTCCGATATAAACATGGTTTCCTCCCACCGTATTTTTCATTCCTACTGTCCTGGAGTCTCCCACAAAAATGTACTGAGACGTTTCTTCCTTTGGATCTCCATCCTCAAAATGAACCACCGTACGCTTTCCGTTTTCATCCACGTAGTAGCCGTCCACCATTGTGTCCCTTACCAGCGTGCCGTCCTGGCCTACATAATAATCACCCACCCAGCAGTTTTTCTGCTGGACGCCGTTTTCATTAAAGTAATAGCGTACTTTCTGAATCGTCTGCCAGCCTGTGAGCGCTGCGCCTGTCCTTGCCGAAAAATAATAAGTCTTCTTCCCAATTGTCTGCCAGCCGGAAGTCAGCGCCCCCCGCGAGTTCAGATAGTATTTTTTTCCTTTATATTTTTTCAGCCCTGTCACACGGTACGATTTACTGTTAAAATAGTAAATCCTTTTCTTAATGGGCAGCCATACGCTTCTGGCATATTTCCCGTTGTGTGTATAACGGTATCGGTAACCTTTATCGGTTTTCACCCATTTTCCTTTTATCGGCGTTTTTGCCGATACCTGCTTTACCAAATTGAACGAGGCGGCCTCCGTCCTTAGTGTACCTCCGCCCAGACACAGAAAACATAAGAAAACCAACAAGCTGATTCTGATTCGCTTCATACTTATCACCACATCCCTAACTGTTACCTTTCTTTTACATTTTTGTTTCTTTTCTGTTTCATTATAACACGCTCGGTCTGAAAAATACAAGTAAAATATTGAAAACAAAAGGACCTCTGCCAATAAGCAAAAGTCCTTTCTGCCACTATTTTTTCGATTTTGAAATCAGATAATAAGGAACCGCTACAAACAGGATGCCGCCAATCATATTTCCTACAGTGACGATCAGCAGGTTATACAGACATCCCCCCATATTTACAGCCGCGCCGTTCGGATTCAGCAGACCTATCGTAAAAAACGTCATATTTGCAATACTGTGCTCAAATCCGCATGTTACAAAAGTAACCACGCCGGCAACCGCCATAGCAATTTTTCCGCCTTCTGTTTTCATCTTAATGCTGCACCATACAGCCAGACACACACAGATATTACACAAAATTGCTTTCGCAAAAAGCTGCATCGGTTCGCCTGCTATCTTTGCTGCGGCCGCATTCGCCAAAAACGCCCCCACATCTCCTGTCGCAAGCCCTGTCAGGGTGAAAAGGCCTCCCCCCACTACAGAACCTATCAAATTTCCCAGATAGCACACAATCCAAAGCTTCACAGCCTTTCCCCAGCTTACCTCTTTCTTTAATGCGCCGCATGCCATTACAAAGTTATTTCCTGTAAAAAGCTCTGCTCCCGCCATGATTACAAAACACAGCCCCACAGAAAACACAAGCCCGCAGACCAGCTTTGTAGAATAAGCGCCTCCTGCCGTAAAAGTACCGCCTACCACTCCCATCAGGATGCTTCCAAATGCTATGTACAACCCAGCCATAATAGAGGACATGACATATCCCAGCGGATTTTTCTGTAAAAGTCCCAGCTTATTTTTCGCTGCATTGCCCGCCGCCTGAAATTCGTCGCCAAACATAATAATACCTACCTTTCTTTTAGGAATCCTGTAAAAAAAGCGGGCTGCAAAGCGTCAAACGGCTTTGCAGTCCGCCGCAGCCTTTCAAAATTTAGAACAGGCCTGTAATTTTACCACTCTCGTCTACATCAATCTTCTCAGCAGCCGGAACCTTCGGCAGTCCTGGCATCGTCATGATTTCTCCGGTCAGCGCTACAATAAATCCTGCGCCTGCAGAAATCTTCAGGTTACGCACAGTTACCTCAAAATCAGTCGGAGCGCCCAGTTTTGTCTGGTCGTCTGTCAGGCTGTACTGTGTCTTTGCCACACAGATTGGACAGTTTCCAAATCCAAGATCCTCTAACTGTTTTGCCTGTTTCTGGGCATTTGCTGTCAGGACAACTCTCTTGCCGCCGTAAATCTTCTGAACGATAGCATTCAGCTTATCCTCAATGCTGCCTTCCAGCTCATAAGAGAATGTGAAATCGTTTGGCTGCTCTACCAGTTCCAGAACTTTCTCTGCCAGAGCCTTTCCGCCCTCGCCGCCTTTTGCCCATACTTCAGACAACGCTACATTTACACCAAGCTCTTTACACTTCGCCTCAACCAGATCCAACTCTGCCTTTGTATCTGTCGGGAATGCATTGATAGCAACTACACATGGCAGTTTATATACGTTCTTGATATTGCTTACGTGTTTCAGAAGGTTTGGAAGTCCTTTCTCCAGCGCCTCCAGGTTCTCATTATTCAGGTCGGCTTTTGCCACGCCGCCATTGTACTTCAGTGCACGTACAGTAGCTACGATAACGACTGCATTCGGTTTCAGCCCTGCCATGCGGCACTTGATATCCAGGAATTTCTCAGCTCCCAAATCTGCGCCGAATCCTGCTTCTGTGATGGTATAATCAGCCAGCTTCATAGCCATCCTCGTTGCTGTCACGGAGTTACATCCGTGTGCAATATTTGCAAACGGGCCGCCGTGTACGATTGCCGGAACGTGCTCCAGGGTCTGCACCAGGTTTGGTTTCAATGCATCTTTCAGAAGAGCTGTCATAGCGCCCTCTGCATGTAAATCACCGGCAGTAACCGGCTTCTGCTCTGACGGTTTGCCATATGTGTATCCGATAATGATTCTGGAAAGCCTCTTTTTCAAATCTGTAATATCGCTTGCCAGACAAAGAACTGCCATAATTTCAGATGCTACCGTGATATCGTAACCATCTTCCCTTGGCGTACCGTTTGTCCTGCCGCCCAGTCCGTCCACTACATTACGCAGCTGGCGGTCATTCATATCCACACATCTTCTCCAGGTAATTTTTCTCGGGTCAATGTTCAGGTCATTTCCCTGGAAAATATGGTTATCAATCATAGCTGCCAGCAGGTTATTTGCTGCGCCGATTGCATGGAAATCACCGGTAAAATGAAGATTAATATCCTCCATTGGAACTACCTGTGCATAACCGCCGCCTGCTGCGCCGCCTTTCACGCCAAATACAGGTCCCAGGGACGGCTCACGGAGCGCTACCATAACATTCTTTCCAAGTTTCTGCATACCGTCTGCCAGACCCACGGTCGTTGTTGTCTTGCCTTCTCCTGCAGGCGTCGGATTAATTGCCGTAACCAGGATCAGCTTGCCGTCAGCCTTGTCAGACTCTTTCAGCAGATTATAGTCGATTTTTGCTTTGTACTTTCCGTACTGCTCCAAATACTTCTCATCGATGCCGGCTTTTGCAGCGATTTCAGTAATTGGAGACATCGTTGTCTCCTGTGCGATTTCGATGTCTGATTTGTAACCCATGATAAAAATCTCCTTTCATTTTCCGCATTCCCAGCGGGATTTTACTGTTTTTGGGCAAAAAAATGCCGCGCAAAGTTAATGGACAAAAATATCCACAGTTTACGCAGTAGCGGAAGCAACATTATAACGCGGCGAACCTTCGTTCACAGAAAGTCTCCCTCTTCTGTGACACTTTACGTATAACGTCTACTCTACCAGGTTCTGATACATAAAAAGCAGCACTCTAAAATCTCGAATGCTGCCCAGACGGTCGACCCACATATAATTTTGATTTCCTTGTGGTACTCCACAACTATCCGTCAGTAATCAAAACCTTTTCTTTATGCTTCTTAATATACACCTGAAAGGCGGATTTGTCAAGGAATTATTACTGCCCCGCCAGCACTTCCCCCAGCGCCCTGCATGCGTCCGCCGCTTCATCGTCCGGAGCCTCATTGCAGATTACACTCTCGCATACAAGTACCGCTCCCGCTTCCCGGCAGGTTTCCTCCCAGTCCCGCATCCATTCTCCATCGCCCCATCCGTATGAGCCAAAGAGAGCCACTTTCTTTCCTCCAAGTTTTTCACGGCAGGATGAAAACATAGGCTCAAATTCTGTATCCTCCAGCTCCTCGCATCCCATAGAAGGACAGCCAAATGCGATGGCATCTTGCTCCTCTATCATGGAAGCATCAAAGCTGTCCGGCGTATACAGCGCCGCATCCGCGCCCTTTTGCCTCGCTCCTTCCAGAACAGCGTTTGCCATCTCCTCTGTGTTTCCTGTCCCACTCCAATATACAACTGCAATTTTCCCCATACTTCTACCTGTCCTTTCTTTTTATCGTTCTATCGCCGGTTTTCTATAAACCAAATTCCCCGCTGCAAGCAGTCATCCGGCTCGCTGCCCACGGGAATAAATTCCTGAAAATCCCCCCTCTAAACAGCTACTGCAAGCCGCTCCATTCCCTCTCCCCTGACCCAATTACTATAATAAATATCCGTGCATTTTTTATATTTACCAAATAAACGTTTTGCTCCCTCTTCATCTCCATATACTTTCCAATACCCTGTACATTTGCAGTTTCCCGCCCTGTTTTCGATAAAGCCTCTCACATCCTCCGGCGGATACCCTAGGAATAAACCGATTTCATGTGGAAACTCCCTGTTCTCTCTAAGCCGTTCCATCAGACGGACTAAACAGCGTTCCGGCTTCCCTGCATCATATCCATAATCCCCCAACAGAGAAACCGTGTCTCTATTCGAAAAATCCCGCTTTAAATAGCTCGGGCGGTACAGGTAAATCAATACCTTCTGCTCATAATATTTGATCGGCAGCACACGGATTCCCCTGGAGGCCAGCAGACGGTTCAGATGCCTGATCTCTTTTTGCAGCTCCTTCTTTGCCTGATAAGGACAGGTAAAAAGATTCCCTGTTTTCATCCCTGCCAGAGTAGGTGCGCAGTGCTGTATAATCATTTCTTCTGACATATTCTCCTCCATTCAGACACTCAAATCTTTTCTTCTATTTTTCCCTTCCCCAAAATGATTATGCGTGTTCCTTTAAAATCTTTTTTAATGCCGCCATAGAACTGGAATGGGAACGTGCAATTACAGTTTCCTTCCCTTTTGTCCCATCCAAAGCACAACGTACCATCTTATGGCATGTAGTATTTGTAAACAACACCAGCAGGTCTGGATTTCCAATCTTTCTTTTCAACCCATCCTTCATTCTTGTAAAAACTTTTACACTGCATCCATATTCCCGGCACAAATCTTTATATTTCCTTTCCATGCACTCATTCCCTCCGACAATAACAACACTCATACATGACCTCCTTTTGGTTAGCATCAGCTAACCACTAGCAAAAAAGCAGCTCAGCTATCTATTGCTTCTTAATTTGACTTCCCTGCCATTTTCCAGTGCGGGCTTTCTCATTAAAAGATGCCATATATAGCTGAACTGTACTTTTTATATTTCTTTCTTTCCGTGGCAGCACGCACCGCAGCTCCCGCAGTCACATCCACAGGAGGATTTCCCCTGCTTTCTGTCCTTCACCATCTTTACAATGATGAGACACACCGCCAAAACGAGAACGGCGCTGATAAGAATTGTAGCCAAATTTCCCATAATCCAGGATAACATTTTCCCCTCCTTTGCCATCACGCAACAGAACGTGCCTTTTTCGCGCTGAGTGTCTTTGCTTCACTATAGGGACGAAACAGCATAAACAGCATAAATATCACAACTGCCAAAGCTGCTATTACTCCCACTGGATTTCCCTCTCCCATAAAAAGCATTCCAAACTGGTAAACTGCCAGGGAAACTGCATAAGCGAACCCGCATTGGTATCCGACAGCAAACCATGTCCACTTTGCACTATTCATCTCCCGCTTAATAGCGCCGATTGCCGCAAAGCAGGGCGCACACAGAAGATTAAATATCAGGAATGAATATCCGGCAAGCTGAGTCATTCCCTCAAAGTCTAACACGCCAAACACGCCCACAACCTCTTCCTTTGCAACCAGTCCCATAATGGTAGCAATCGCCGCTTTAATACTTCCAAATCCAAGCGGTGCAAAAATCCAGCAGATTGCGCCCCCAATGATACCTAAAATACTACTCTCAAGCTCCATATCCGGATCAAATACAAATGCACCGTCCACAAATCCGAAAACAGAACCTGCCCATATAAGAATAGATGAAAGAAGAATAATTGTTCCTGCTTTTTTGATAAATGAACTTGCCCGCTCCCACATGGAACGTAATACATTTCCTGCTGTCGGCCAGTGATATGCCGGAAGCTCCATAACAAACGGCGCCGGATCGCCTGCAAACATTCTCGTCTTTTTCAGCATGATACCTGAAATAATTACTGCCGCAATTCCCACAAAGTACGCGCTGGGCGCTACCCACCATGCGCCGCCGAACAGAGCTGCCGCAATAAGGGCGATAATCGGAAGCTTTGCCCCGCACGGGATAAATGTAGTCGTCATAATCGTCATCCGTCGGTCACGCTCATTTTCAATCGTTCTGGAAGCCATGACGCCAGGAACGCCGCACCCTGTTCCAATCAGCATCGGGATAAAAGACTTACCTGACAAACCGAACTTGCGGAACACCCTGTCAAGCACAAATGCAATCCTGGACATATAGCCGCACGCTTCCAAAAACGCCAACAGAATAAACAGCACCAGCATCTGAGGAACAAAGCCCAGAACTGCGCCAACGCCACCGACAATACCATCCAGCAGCAATCCTGTCAGCCACTCCGCACAATTCACTGCATCTAAGACATTTTCAACCAAAACCGGAATACTCGGAACCCATACCCCATAAGCAGAGGTATCCGGCACATCGCTGCTTTCCAATGCCTCATCCACCAGTTCGGAAATGTCAAAGCCTTCTTCCGCCAAAGAATCTGCATAAGAACCATATGCCTCCTCAAAAGCGCCAAAGTCTGCTTCTTCTACCGCCCCCTGGACATCTTCTGCACCAATCACTCCAGCTTCTGCCGCACTGTTTACCATATTTTTCAGCTCATCGGTAAACACATACTGTTCTGCATATGTATTCATATCTTCTTCATAATCCGCCGTCCCTATACCAAACAGATGCCAGCCATCACCAAATACCCCGTCATTCACCCAGTCCGTGGCAAACGTCCCCACTGTTGATACCGCAAGATAATACACCAAAAACATAACCGCCGCAAAAATTGGCAGCGCCGCAAACCTGTTTGTCACTATTTTGTCAATTTTATCGGAAACAGAGAGTTTTCCTGATGATTTCTTTTTATAACATCCTTTGATCACAGATGCAATATAAAGATAGCGCTCATTGGTGATGATACTCTCTGCATCATCGTCACACTCCTTTTCTGCCGCCTGAATATCCGCTTCGATATGCTCCAAAACACCTTTTTCAATCCCAATCTGCTCCAGAACCTTATCGTCCCGCTCAAAAATCTTAATCGCATACCAGCGCTGCTGTTCTTCCGGCATATGATGTACCGCTGCTTCTTCAATGTGGGCAAGCGCATGCTCCACTGCACCCGAAAAGGTATGCATCGGAATTGTCCTCCCGCCCTTCGCAGCCTTGACTGCCGTCTCCGCAGCCTCCACAACTCCTGTCCCTTTCAATGCCGAAATCTCAACCACCGGGCATCCCAGTTCCCTGGATAATTCTTTGATATGAATCTTATCCCCGTTCTTTTCTACAATATCCATCATGTTAACAGCTACCACTACCGGGATTCCCAGCTCTGTCAATTGCGTAGTCAAATACAAATTCCTCTCCAGGTTTGTACCGTCCACAATATTCAAAATCGCATTCGGACGCTCTTGAATCAGATAATTCCTGGCGACCACTTCCTCCAGAGTATACGGAGAAAGAGAATAAATTCCCGGTAAATCCGTAATGATAATTCCATCATGTTTTTTCAATTTCCCCTCTTTTTTCTCAACCGTTACGCCCGGCCAGTTTCCCACAAACTGATTGGAACCAGTAAGCGCATTAAACAGAGTGGTTTTCCCACAGTTGGGATTTCCTGCAAGTGCAATTCTCAAATCCATAATTCTCTTCCTTTCTTTATATTATTCTTTCTGTCCCCTGTCTTTTCCTTTGCAAATTAGCCCATGCTAACATTGCCTCTAAAAAATAATGGGAAGCCCCCATGTCCTATTACTCAACCTCTATCATCTCCGCGTCGGCTTTCCGAAGCGAAAGCTCGTATCCCCGTACCGTTACCTCCACCGGATCTCCCAAAGGCGCAACCTTCCGTATGTAGACTTCTACGCCCTTCGTAATCCCCATGTCCATAATCCGCCGTTTTACCGCCCCTTCTCCATGAAGCTTAACAACTTTCACCCTATCTCCAATCTTCACCTGTCTAAGTGTTTTCATAATTCCATATCCTCCTCTAAATATTTACCACTGAGAATCACACCATGATTTTCTGTGCCATCTCTCTGCTGACGGCTACCCGGGATTCCTTCACATTCACGATCACATTCCCGCCCAGCATACTGATAACAGTCACTCTGCTGCCCGCCACAAAGCCTAAATCTTCAAGATGCTTTTTCACCTCCTGTTTCCCTCCAACTCTGCGAATCATATTCTCCTCACCGATATTTGCAAGTGTCAACGGCATCATATCCCATCCTTCCTTTGCATTATATTCTCAAAATTAGCAGTCACTAACACAAAGCTTAACAAAATAATTAGCATTTGCTAATTCTCTACCATGTTACCCTATGCTAACTCATTTGTCAAGAACTTTTTTTCATCCGCCTCTTGCCTGTTTATACAAAGCCGCTGAAAATCAATTGAAAAAGTCATAGAAACTGTTATAATAATTACAGTTTCACTATGTATACCGAAAAAATGAACCGTATATCCACCAATAGAAAGGAGAATGTTATCATGCAGATACAGGAATCCGGAGAAATGTACCTTGAGACTATTTTAATATTATCAAAAAAAATCAACTCTGTGCGTTCCGTAGACGTTGCCGAATATATGGGCTATACAAAGCCAAGCGTTAGCCGCGCCATCAGTCTGCTGAAAAGCGGAAATTATGTACTGATGGATAAACACGGCTATCTGTCACTCACCGAGGAAGGCCGTCAGATTGCAGAAAAGATTTACGAGCGTCATACACTCCTCACCCAGTTTCTAATGCAGTTAGGCGTAGACAGGCAGACTGCTTCTACAGATGCCTGCCGGATGGAGCATATTATCAGCGATGCTTCTTTTGAGGCCATTAAAGCTCATGCATTACAAGAAAATAAAAAATCTACCTGTTAAAATTGTTTTCAAAAGCAAAAATGGCGGTATCTCCACGATACCACCATTTTTCTTTTCGCTCTAAAAGATATACTAAAAATCCGAAGTCGTCCCCGGTTGGAACCGGGTTCGGATTATCATTATCTGGTGCGCTGGACGGCGCAAAACACGAACCGCCCAGCCCGTCACCCTCGACCGCGCTCTCCACGAGATCCAGCGTCACCTTGCAACGCTCGCCGGTATAATTCAGCACCAGCACCAGTTTGTCGTCGTCGTAGAGGTACACGGAATTGAGAAAAGTGTCCACCAAAAAGGCCCGATAACCTTCGTCTGAGACGTCCCCGTCCCTGAACCGCTCCAGAAAGTAGACCACCTGATCCCGCTCCAGCGTCGGCTCTGCTATGAGCTGCTGGGCGATCCCCTTCTCGATCTGGCTGCGCTCTGCCTCCAGCTCCATGAGGCGCGACTTCGTGCTGGGCGTTATGATCCCGGCCTCAATCGCCGCGAGCATATTCTGGATCGCCTTCTCGTTTTCCTTCTGGCGGGCTTCGAGTGCCCGGAGGGCGCTCTGATCCTTCTCCCGCTGCTGAAACTCCATGCACCGATCCGCGACCTCGTTCACGAAGTCGTCGGAGTGTATCAGATCCACCAGCTCGTCAACCACCAGCTGCTCGATCCACTCCTTCGGGGCTCGCTCCTTCTGGCACTTATGCGCCCGGCGGCCGTTACATGTGTAATAGTTATACACCCGGCCGCTCCGTCCGGTGCCCCCGTCTCCAGTCATAGGCTCACCACAATGGCCGCAGAACAGCTTCGCGGTGAGCAGAAAGCTGGTGGCTCTGTCTGCTGCCGGTGCCCGGTGGTGCTTCTCCACCATACCCTGACACCGATCGAACAGCTCCCGATCCACTATGGCCGGGATCCCGTCCTCCACCCGTATGTCGCGGAACTCGTACACGCCGACGTACTTCTCATTCTGGAGGATCCGGCGCAAACTGTTTTTATTGAACAGACCGCCGCGGCTCGTCCGGTATCCTTCATCATTCAGGCGCGTGTATATATCCTTCGCCCGCTCGCCTGCTGCGTATTCCTCGAAGATCCGGCGAACGATCGGAGCCGTGGCCGGATCTATCTCAAAACGGCCGTCCGGGCCCTTCCTGAGTCCGAGAACCGTCTGGCCCAGCGTTTTGAGCTCCAGAGCGCTGTCATAATATCCGCGCTTCACGTTCTGGCTCAGGTTTTCGCTGTAATACTCAGCGTACCCCTCCATGACTGACTCCAGAATAATGCCCTCCGGCCCCTCCGGGATCGACTCCTTCGCGTAGAATATGCGGACGCCGTTTCTTTTCAGTTTGTACTTGTACATGGCCGAGTCGTACCGGTTACGGGCGAAACGATCCATTTTCCAGCAGATCACGGCCTGAAAGACGCCGCGCTCGCAGTCCCGGAGCATACGCTGGAAGTCTGGCCGCTTGTCTGATCTGCCGGTGAGGGCCTTGTCTACATATTCACCCACGACCGTGAGGCCGTTCCTCCGGGCGAAGTCGTGGCACTCTCTGAGCTGCCCCTCTATACTTTCTTCGCGCTGGCCGCTGCTGGAGTACCGGGCGTAAATAACCGCCGGGATCAGCGGGGCCGGTGCTTTTTTCTGCGCCATTATAGGATCGTTGGCCCTTCCTGAGCCGGTGCCTCGACAATCCCTGCCCGCTGCTTCAACTCCGAGAGGAACGGAGCAAAGCCGACCGGAGGGCCCACCATTTCAAAGGACAGCACGGACGGCTCTCCGCTGGCGGCTGTGTAGTTTATCACAAAAAAATCTTTATAGACCGTTTTCTGCTTTTTCCCCACGCCAGACATGCCGCCAACCACGGCACCCAGAGGGCCGAGCATGACGCCGCCAACCATGGCCCGGCCGATCACGCTCTTGTCTGTCTCCACGATCTCACGCTCCCCGACCTTCGCGGCGGCCGTCACCTGAGAATATGACAGATAGGCCACGGCCTTGCCTCCGATAATCTGCCGGATCTCTATCTGATCCGGGAGCAGGGAGATCCTCACGGTGGACGGTGCAGACATTGACGGGACGCACCCGTCAACCACCAGAAACTTGTAAAACGTCGCTTTTTCCTTTTTTCCGAAAAGTCCCATATTTTAACCGCCTTCCTGCCCGCATTGTGCGGGCTCTTTTTTTGTGTCAAAACCAGCGCTGCCCCCTCCAACAGAAGGGGCAACTCCGAGCTTTACCTTTTACGCTTCTTGTGCCATTCCAACCGGATCACGTTTTTTATATTTGCCGGTATCGACGAGATCGTCGAGGTAGTCGAGGGCCTTCTCTTTTCCTTCGTCATTCAGAGAACGAAAGCGATCGAGAAGCTGCCGCTCTCTCGGCTCCGGTGGAATGTGCAGGCTGACGGGCTCTTTTCTGCCGTACAACATTTCAACAGAAACGCCGAGCACGCTCGCAATTTTGAGCATTTTGTCCACGCCTATGTTCAGCTCGTTTGTTTTGCCCTTTAGAATGTCGTCCACGGTAGAAGTGCCGAGCCCGGCGGCTTGTGCCAACTGCGACGGCCTCATGCCGCGATCCTTCAGGAGCTCGTCGAGCCTCTCCTTCATCAAGTGCTCACCTTCCTTCACCTGTTAAGTATATCAGGAAAAACGCCCCTTGTAAATAAATTTTTCCGATTTACCGGAAAATTTTCAAGAAAAGGCTTGACTTTTTCCGGTCAACCGCTATAATGGAGACAGTTCTTCCGGTAGACCGGAAAACGAAAGGAGAACAAAACACCATGATGAGAGAAGAATTTGAACAGAGAACCGGCTTTTTACCGAGTCAATCCCTTTATTCCATTATCGAAAAATATTACATGAATTTTGACGGCGACAAGGACGCATTTTGCAAGGCGTACAAAAAGGACGCCGACGGACTCGCGACCAAGATCCAGCGCGAGGCAGACATGGCAGCAATTAAGGCCCAGCAGGAAGCAGAAAAGGCTCAGAAAGACATGGAGGCCCGGATCGCTGAGCTGGAGAAGGCTCTGGAGCGTGAGCAAGAATGGAAGCCCTACGAGGACACCAACAACGTGCAGCAGGCCGACTACACCAGACTACAAACTGCTGGAGGCACCCGGACACTCACCGACGCCGAGGCCAAGGATCTGCTTTATGACTGGTACGGCTTCGCCAAGGAGAAGATCAAGATCCACCGGACGCTCCCGCGGTACGAAGTCAACCGGCACCGGCAGCTCCGCAAAGTCGGAGAAATCGACCGGGCCCCGATCTACAACGCGACCGACTGGAACTATATCCGCTTCGACTGCGGCTGCATGAGCTACGAGCTTTACAACGACAATCTGCGGCCCTACCTTCACTGAGTAGGGCCAGACACAAAAAGGAGGGCACGACATGAAAAATATCACAGTAGAAACCAAAAGCAACGGCTACAAGGCCGAGGGAATCCAGAACATGATCGGAAAATTTGAGAAGGCAGCGGCGCAGCTTTTCCCCGGCTGCACCGTGCGCCACTTCTACTACGGCGACAGCCTCGACATGGCCGACGTGGCGCTGGAGCCCGGACGGTATGCACATTTCAACGTAACAGCCAAGCGCGTGAGCCTCTGCGGCTACACATGCAGCAGCGAAGATCTGGAGAAGTTCGGCAGCATGACACACAACGACGAGCTCTACAATGGCAAGCTGCTGGAGATAGCCGAGAAGGCAGACGGCGGCAACATAAAAGTGTTTTACACATTCGGATCCGACGAGCGTTTCCCGTTCTGCGGCGGCTGGGTGGAGGTGGAAGCTCTCAGCATGAAAGAGGCACACGCCATATTCCGGGAGCACTACCCGGACAGAACGCCGGGGATCCTGAACTGCTCCGACTACTACACGGAGGCCCAGTTCAATGACTCGGACATGCTGAGCACCGGCAACCGCGGGGCGTTCTGCCACCGCAAGCTCAGCGCATAGCCGAAACGCCCGCCGGGGCGTCTGCTGGAACCGGCCCACCAGCACTGACAAGGCAGGCCCAAACCATGAAAGGAGGAAACAGAATGGCATACCCAAATCTGGTCGCGGAAATGACACGCCGCAGCATAACGGCAAAAGACATAGCGGGCGAGATCGAGCGATCTCCCGATACCGTCAACAACTGGCTGAAAGGAAAAGGAGACTTCCCGATCGGGAAAGCCTTCAAGATACAAGAGATTTTTTTCCCGACGTACACGCTCGCGTATTTATTCAGCAGCGAACCGATCACGCCTGACTTTAAGGAGTAAGGGAGGCAAGACAATGGCAGCATTAAACACAATCGCAAAGGAATGGGCCGACGAAATCAGGGGCGGGATCGCGTGGGTGATCGTCTGGAAAACCGGCCGGAGCTGGAACGCTCAGGCGGTATGGCTGAACTGCGACGACGACACCTTCGAGCCGGAGGATCTGGAGCTGGCCCGCGAGATACTGGAGAAGGATCCGAAGGCCGTCATGCTGAACGGCTACTACTGCGGGCACTTCGGCGAGGACATGACCGTGGCAGAGCTGGCCGCAGGGATCCGCTGGCACTACGAGAACGGCTACAACACGCTGGAGGACTCGACAGCGTTTCCCCCGGAGCCTATGGAGCGCCCGGCAGACCTCCCGGCAGATCTTCCATGGTACGGCAAGGCCACCAGCGCAGAGCCGGATCCCTACGTCTACGACGGCTACATGAGACCGGAGGACTTCGAGCTCATGCACAAGCACATGGAGGCAGACCGGCAGCAGGAAAAGGACACCCGCGCAGCTCCCGGCGCTCTCTACATTGACGGGCAGCGCTTCACCGGACAGATCGCGGAGCTGGAGATCCCGCCCCTCTCGCCGCCTGAGCTGGAGCTCCCGGAGCTTCGGAGCCCGCCCAGCATGGAACTGACACTCACGATCACGCCAGACACGGCCGCGGCCATTCTGGAAGCCGTACAACCGGCCGTGCTGCGTTTCTTCCAGAGAGTCGTCGAGGCTGCGAGGGAGGCATGGGCTGGACTCAAAAGAGCGGCCAAGGCAGCGGGCAAGATCATGGCCCGACTCGCTGGCAGGTGCATGGACGCCATGCTCTACCAAGCAAACGACAACCCGAAGTGGTGGCACTATTACAAGCACGCCAAAAAGTACCGCGTGCGCAAGAAATACCGGCGACGACTGGAGCGGCAACTCAGCCGCAAACTGCTGGCCGCCGCTGATGGATAGGAGGTGGACATATGAGCAAACCGTACAGAGTATGCCCGAAATGCGGCGCACATTTAGACCATGGCGAGCCCTGCGACTGCGAGGATCGTGTAGAGCAGGAAGTAGCCCAGAGCGCAGCGGACACGGCAGCACAACCGGCGACCGGGGACGATCGCGAGCCCGTACTCATGCCGGTACTTATGCCCGGCGCATGACCGGCGCACGATATGAGACATGCCGGGAGTGCGGGCTGGAATGGAATGTAAGCAAGCAGGCCGTGATCATGTGGAGCGGCTACCTCTGCCCGGTATGCAGAGGGAAGATACGAAAGGAGGCGCAGGCCCGTGAAAGTAGTCCAAACAAGAACACCGGGAGCCGTCGCCGTAGACTGCGGCGCGATCCCTTCTCACCAATCTGACGCCATGTGCAGGACGCTGATCGGCTGCGTCAGCAGATTGTTTGAAAACCCGGCCGTCACGGCTGACTATAAACGCTGGCAGCGGGAACGCCAGCAAAAAGCGAAAGGAGCAAACGCATGAGAAACGAGGTTATTTTTGACAACCTGGGGATCCCGGACATTATGGTGGTATTCACACCGGGCGAGCTGGGACTCCCGGCAGAAATCAGAGGCAAGGCCGTGAAGGAGTACGCGATCAGCAAGTACCCCAACACCCTGATCGGAGGCGTGCCCTACTCCATGCCCTACCAGCAGCCCGCCGTGAACATCAACCACGACGAAGCGATCCGGATCTGCGAGGCCAAAGGGCCCGGCTGGCACCTTCTGACTAATGACGAGTGGGCCGCACTGGCACACCAGAGCCGCAAAAACGGCACTCTCCCCCGCGGGAATACTGACTGCGGAAAGAGTCACAGCCACCCGGAGGAAACCGGCACTACATACAAGGACAACAGCGGCAGCAGCAAAACCCTGACCGGCTCCGGCCCGATAACATGGAACCACGACCACACGGCCGAAGGAGTCGCCGACATGTGCGGCAATATCTGGGAGCACGTCGGCGGGATCCGCTTCATGGACGGGCAGGTGCAGGTGATACCGGGAAACGGAGCGGCAGCAGGCGCGGATCAGTCCAGAGACTCAAAGGAGTGGCAGGCAATCCACACGGCAGACGGCGATCCCGTTTACTACAAAGTGGAGGACGGAGAGATCAGTCTCCAGCCGATAGCGCCGGAGGGTAAAGACTACGACGGCGTACAATTCACCGATCTGGACGCCTCAGCGCTGGACGTACCGGAGAAGCTGATCGAGCTCGGCCTCTACCCTGCGCCCGGATATGAGGGCACGGACTACTTCTGGCTGGACACTGACGGCGAAAGGATCGTGTTCCGCGGGGGCGGCTGGTACTACGGTGCGGGCGCTGGTGTGTTCTCCTTCGGCGGCCACTTCTCCCGCGCGCTTGTGGGCTGGGGCGTGGGCTTCCGCTCCGCTTTAGTTCGGTACTCTGGAGACTCTGGCGATCTGGATAATCTGGACGACGAAACCACCGATCTGAGCGACGCGCCGCAGGAAATCAAGGACGAGATCAAGGCCAACGCCGAAAAGCTGGAACGCAAGGAAACCATGACAAAAGAGTGGGCGCTCCGCAAAGAAATGGACACGACGATCGGACGGTTAAGCCTGTATCTGGAATGGGAGGCCAGCGTTCTGAGCCCGGAAAACGTGCAGAGGTACGCCGTGGGACAACGCGAGGCCGAGCGCTTCACCGTGGAAATGGTGCAGAACGTCCAGAAAATGATCGGACAGCTCCACAAGCGGATCCGCGAGCTGGCCGACGAGCTGAGCAGAGAGGGGGCGGCCGACCATGAATAACCTCCGGGAAGTATTTCAGAAATATGCGGCCGTCGTATTCTTCGACACGGAGACGACCGGCCTCGACGCCAAGACCTGCCAGATCATTGAGCTGGCGGCGATCAGGATCGAGCAGACCGACCGGGGCACCCTGCGCATGGCCGCAAGCCTCGACGAGTTCATAAGACTGCCGGAGGGTGAGAAACTCCCGGAGCAGATCACAAAGCTGACCGGGATCACCGACGAAATGCTGGAGAAGCAGGGACTCGACGAGGACGACGTGGTGTGCGACTTCGAGACGCTGCTCGACGACACGGCCGGGCCGGTGCTGCTGGCGGCTCACAACGCCCAGTTTGACCTCTTATTCACGCAGGCCATGGCTGGCAGATATGACCGGCCATGCGCGGAGCTTCTGGCCCGCGCCGACTACCTCGACACCCTGACCGTGTACAAAGACCGGAGGGACTACCCTCACAAGCTGGAGAACGCG
>Ga0137308_100144_pt1 | contig 131809 bp, 125 predicted proteins | sample Inofrocosms_June_FD_97181 | JGI IMG/M metagenome (GOLD analysis project Ga0137308, IMG submission 97181) | Mouse cecal microbial communities from Vienna, Austria - N-Acetylneuraminic and N-Acetylglucosamine D2O microcosms_June | ecosystem: Host-associated > Mammals > Digestive system > Large... | reverse complement strand
GAACCGCAAGGTAACGGTCTGCGCACTGGATCGTCCAGTTTGCCATGTTCTGCCTTGGGATGTGCAGGCCGTAACGTTCAAACTCCTGTTCCTGCCGGTAAAGCGGAACAGCATTGACATATTTGGCGTTCATTATCGCTGCCTCCAGCGAAGGGGAAACAAGGCTCCCCCTTAATAAAGTCCGCGGATGCGGCGCCTTTACGACCTCTTCCGTTTCCTTCCCGGCGTACACTTTTACATGATGTTCTTCCACCTCAATCTTCGCCGGAGTAAAGCTGTACCGGCGGTATACTTCATCCGGAAGTTGTTTAAAGCCGTCCTTTCCAAATTTATCTTCCAGTTCCTCATCCGTCATGGAATGTTCCACCACGACTACCGGAATCCCGTTCAGGTCTTCTTCTCGTTTTCCCTGCTTTTTCTTCGGCCTTGTGCGGGAAACATCCTCCGGCTCCTCTGTGCTTTCCTCCGCAGCGACAGCTTCAGATTCGTTAAAGAATACGATCTTCCCATCCACTTCCATGAAGGAAACCTGGCCTTCGGTCTCATGTTTTTCTGATGACCTGCCAAACCTGTGCCGTTTTAAATCCGCCATCTGCTCCAGAACAAGCTGGAGCGTATGGTCGATATTTTCAAGCTGCTCCTGCTGCGACAGGAACAGCCTGGTAAGCGTTTCCCTGTCAAGGCTGTTGAGTTGTTCTTGCGTATATTTTGAGGCCATGCTGTTTTCTCCCGGGATCCTGATAGCCTTATTATACCATGGATACGGGATTTTTGCGAACCCGACGCTGCCGCATGCCCGTCATAATGCCTATGGTTAAAACAGCGGATGCTGCCTTTGTACGATGCTGTTTCCAGACCCCTTTCCAGGAAGGAAAAGCATGTCTGCGTCCATTCCGAGCCCTTTTATGGTGTGCAGCGTGGTTCTGCCGGAATAAGGCAGGCCATTTTTTTCAACAGGAAAACCCTCTGAAAATTTCTCCGTTTTGCACAAAGTCATCCCATGTATTCCGGCGGTTCCACCGGCCTGACCGATTTCTTCGGGGTGATTGTCAGCCCTTCCATCAGCCACCGGAACTGCTGCGGCGTTAATTCACGCACCTCATCCGTGGTGCGCGGCCACTGGAACCGGCTTTCCGAGAGCCGCTTGTATAGCAGGAGCCATCCGTCCCCTTCCCATACAAGCCCCTTGATGCGGTCTGTGCGCCTCCCGCAGAAAAGATAAAGTGTATCCGGGATATATGGCCGCTTACCGGTTTGTGTTTCCACAAGTGCCGCCAGCCGGTCCATCCCGGCGCGCAGATCGGTGTAGCCGCAGACAAAGTAAACAGCTTTAAAGCTGGTGGCGTCATTGAGCATGCTGCACCACCTTAAGGACTGCCGCAAGCAGCGGCATGGGTGTGGATTCCGTTATGTGGATGGAAAAACCATTTACAGAAACACAAAGCCCCTGCTGTATACCGCTGCCACCTTGTGTTTCTTCCTGCAGGAGGCCTGGGTTTACCGGGACAATCTGATGCACCGGAGCCTCTGGCGCAAGGGATTCCAGACACACTTCCCTTACGCGGCGCAGTCTGTAATAATAGTTTGCTTTCGTAATGCCGTGGCCGGCACACCAATCGGCGACACTCATTCCTGTGGGACGGTTCTGGCATTCCCTGATCTGTGCGGCCCATTCTTGTAAACGGTACTGTACAGCTACTGCAGTTATTTCTGAACTCATAGACTTACCTCCGTATAGCGATATCAAAAGTTGAGACTTAACTTTTAATACCCATGATAGAAATATAGTCTATTGTCACACATTTTGCCGCCATAGTCGAGGTACGCACTATCTACCGTTTACTAACCAAAAGGCCACATTCATCGATTATACATTTCAATCGATGAACGTGGCCGCACAAACTGATTTGTATAACTGACCTTTCGTTTTATCATCATACTAATATTATCAATCAATATTCTGTATATAATATTTTTTAATGTAATTTAGAGACAGTTTAGTCGATACTTTCCTTTTCCCTTTCCTTCAACCGCCTCGAAAACTCCAGCCTGGCACATCTTTCCAATAAACTTTGAGGCAGCTGTTGGAGAAATATTAAAAGCATTAATAACCTCTGTCCTGCCAAATATTTGCTCTACTTCTACTACATTTAAAAGCATATCAATTTTTTGTAAAGTTGATTTATTGGCCCCTATTGCTTTTAATCTTTTTATATAATTAACCTTCAGCTTTTGAATATCAACTTTTTTAGATTCAATATCAACCTTTTCGTTCTCAATGTCAACTTTTCTGTTAATAAAATCTGGATGGATTGGAATTTCTACAGACACAGCCCGTCTATCATCATCCGTAAAGAACCTTGCTTTAGGCGAACCATTATTCCGCAGTTCTTCCTGAATAGTTGGAATGCCTGTTGATTTTCCTTCAGATAAATCCAATTCTTTCAAAAATTCACCCAAACGTTTATTGCGATAATACCTGGAAGAGAAGCGCTCTCCCTCTTCGATTATCCTTTGTGGAATAGAACGGTCTATTCCCGGAAAACTGATAATTCGGATCAATTCGGGCTCAATCTCAATCATAATTGACTGATAAGAAAGATAATCCCTGTGATAAAATGCATTTACAACTGCTTCTTCCAACGCCTGATATGGATAGTTAAATTTGCGTATCGCTTCCATTTGGTAATTCACTTTCGTGACCATCTCTTCAATCACCAAGTCCTGCAGTGTCTGCATGGTACGTCTGATCATCATTGGCACTGAACCCTTAATGACCGGATATTCCTTGAAATTATTCGGATTTTTGATACTTCCATCCGGGAAACGCACAATTTCTACCTGTGCATAGGGGAAAAATTTATCCAGGTGCTCACAGAACATCATTAATGCCGCATTAGAAATATACTGCTGTTCCGGTGGACCAACCAATAATTGCATATCATTCAATACAGCCATTACTCCACGTTCCGTCACTTGTTTTGCCAGTTTGCTTTTTGTCTCATTAAGATGGTCTATCAGCAATGCAACCGAAATATCATCCTCTGTCGCATCAAAATTTGGTCTGGCATCCAGCGGAACATAATTGGTCATATTTATCAACTCGCGCTCCTGTTCCGGATTAGCATGCACAGAATTGGAAGCATAACGAATATAGTAGTAATGCTTTTTCTCTTTTTTTGCAGTTACATGCTCCGGTACTTTATATGGTCTCTGGATTCCGGTTGTTACCCACAATACTACAATCATCTTCGCATCTACTTGTTCTATAATTACTTTTGGAAAATATGCCGGAACAATAGTGTTATTATAGCCAAGAATCTCTTTTTGAATCTTATCAATCTCCTGTTCCTCTACTCCTTTTACTGGACGAACTGCTATACCGTTCTTTTCCTCCACACCAATGAGAATATATCCGCCGCCCACATTATCAAAATCATTTGCAAAGGCACCTACACTATGATAAATATCATCAGGATTCCATCCTGCTTTAAATTCAATTCTGTCGGATTCTACACGACGTTTGTTTAATAAATCTTCAATGCTGATTTCCAGTTCCATATATAGCTGACCCTTTCAAAATGATTAAGTTACGTCTTCATTATCTATGCTAAAGTTCTTTTCTGCCCTATAATATTCCTTTTTTATAATTTTATCATTGTTAATAAAAATAGATTGGCAAACTCTTCCGTCTGAATCACGCACTTTTATAGTAACTTCTTTACCACCCTGAATAAAATCTTTCTTATCAACATCATAAATATTTCCATTATCATCATATATTTTTATTTTAATTTTAGATTTTTCTGATACCAAAAAAACTGTTCCTACATCTAATATAGACGGAATGATAACTCCTAAGATAGCAATAACTGCCAATATCCACACACCTTTATTTGCCGCACTCAAAAAGCAATAAAATAATATATAAAAGGATGAACCTGGTAAAACTGCTAAGATAGCTTTCCTACAACTAAAATTATCTTCTTTCATTATTATTGCCACATTCTGGCAAACAGTTAATGCAAATAATGGTATTGAATACATAATAAATAAAAATGGTTGATTAGTATAATCATTATGCATATAATTGGAATACGATAGTATGATTTCTGTAAGAATAAATACAGGAGCAAACATACCAAGCATTTTCCTTAAATATCTGCGATTAACCCTTAAAAATTCTCTATCTGGATAAATATTTCTGGAAACATGCTTTTTATATGAATTAATACATATTATAACTAAAATGCCAACCAAAATTACTACACTAAATGCTTTAGGCGTATTTATAAATTTATCAACTGCAATTAGGAATAACTCCATATGAAATTTCTCCAATATATATGTAGTTCTACATAATTCAATTATCCATAAGTTTCTCTTCAACTAAGTACTTTCTGCTGCTCTGCAATTTCATCCGATGTCAACTGCATAATCTTTTCTCCCTCAATTCTTTCTATTATAGTTTATTTAATGTCCAATTTTCAGGACTTTAATTTCTTCATTATCTTTTTTGCTTCATCTGTCAGGACATACCTGCCCTTTGTATTGTTATAAATTTGAGCATAACCATTGTCGATCAACTCATTTAGTACCATATTTACCTTTGCCTTGCTGCATCCAAGACCATCTGCTATCTCCTGCTGTGTAATAGGGCATATTTCCGCATTATTAATCTCTATCTGATGTTCATATAATGTTTTCAATATCAAATATCTATCATTTGTAAAAAATTCTATTTTGTTCATTTCCATCACCTTTTATGTTCAAAATTTTATCCCATGATATTATTATAATAATTCACTATCAAATTGCAACCAATTTTGAAGCTCATATTTAATCTTCAACTGCGCCAATTAACTCTCCTTAGTCCTTTTTCCTTAGTCGTCTCTAATCGACAAGTTTTCTGCCGTTTCTTTTACAGGAATATAGTCAGGCAATTATCTAAAAATCTGTCCTTCCCTGCATAGCAGGGGAATTTTTACTGTAACATAAAAAGAGCACATCCGCTGTTGTTTCCACAACAACGCATACACTCTTTCCAGTCTCTGCGGCTGCTGCTGTTCAGCATCCGTCCCTTTATTCTGCCAACAGTCCCTTTGTCACCAGAAACTGCCTTGCCACTTCCTTATCTTCTTTGCCGTTTACTTCCACCTCATAATTCAGCTGCTGCATCTCGTCTTCCGAGATCAGGCCGTTTAACTTCTCCAGTACGCCCTGCAGCTTTGGATATTTCTCCAGCGCGTCTTTTCTCACGATCGTACCTGCATCGAAGCGCTCGAAGAAACTGCCGTCGTCTGTGAGCAGCACTAAATTATTGGCGGCAAGCTGCGCATCTGTCGTAAAGGCATTGATCACGTCCACTTCGCCGTTCTTTAAAGCCTCGTATTTTAAGGCGATCTCCATCTGCTTCACATCCTGAAACTGCATCTGATAAGCCTCGCAGAGTCTGGGATAGCCGGTCTCCAGCTCGATATAGTCCGGATTACCGCCGAAGGTAAGCTCTCCGGAAGCCGCCGCCAGATCAGAGTAGGTAGCCAGGCCGTACTGATCCGCCGTCTCCTGTCTGAGCGCCAGGCCATACGTATTGGAAAAGCCGTAAAGGCCGGTCCAGGTCAGCCCCAGCGCATCATACTCTTCCTGCAGCTGCGCATAGAGTTTCTCGTCGTCCTTCTCCATCTCCTCTTTCTTTAAGACATTCAGCCATGCCGTCCTCGTGTATTCCGGATACAGGTCGAACTCTCCCTTGACCAGCGCCGGATGGATATTGGTCGTGCCGCCGCCTACGCCTTTGGTGATCTCCGTCTCATAATCCGTCTCAGCCTCGATCAGCTGTGCAATGATCTCCGTCAGGATGTACTGCTCCGTCATGGGCTTGGAAGCAATATGGATCACTTTCTTCGCTCCACAGCCACACAGCCCGGACATCATCGCCATCACCATAAGCAATACAAACATCCTTTTCAAATTTCTTTTTCCCTGTTTCATTTTCATCATTCCCCTTTCATCCTGCCTGTTTCCATAATAATATCCAATTCCACAGCAATATTCAGCCGGAGCATCATTTCAGCGGTTCAGCAGCTTCCTCACGAACACATCCCGCGGCGCCTCCGTCAGTTCTCCGGCCGTGCCTTCCTGCCAGATACAGCCTTCCTTCATGATCAGGATACGGCTGCCCAGCTTAAACGCCTCGTCAATATCATGTGTGATGAACACGATGGTGACACCGGTCTTCTCCTGCAGAGAGAGCAGCTCCTCCTGCAGCCCCTTTCTGGTAATCTCATCCACTGCACCAAAAGGCTCGTCCATAAGCAAAATCCCGGCATCCGCCGCCATGGCCCTGGCGATTCCCACCCGCTGCTGCTGGCCGCCCGAAAGCTGCCGCGGAAAGCGCCCGGCCAGATGTGCCGGCAGCTGCACCATCTCCAGCATCCGCCCGGCCAGATGCTGTTTCTCTTCTGCCGTCATCTTCTTCTCCAGACCGGGAACGTAACAGATATTGTCCCGGACCGTCATATGCGGAAAAAGTTTCGCCCCCTGCACCGCATAGCCGATCTGCCGGCGCAGAGCCACCAGATCGCAGCTGGCCAGCGCTTCTCCGTTGACAATTACTTCTCCTTCTGTCGGCGTTACGATACCGTTGATCATCTTGAGCAGCGTCGTCTTCCCGCAGCCGGAAGGGCCGATGATCACCACCAGCTCCCCCTGCTCTATCGTTAGGGAAACCTTATGCAGCACGGCATTCTCCCCGTAAGCTGCCGAACATTCCCGTATCTCTATCACCTTATTCAATGCCGTACCTCCTGTTAACCGCCTTCTCCGCCAGAGAAAGCAGGCGGTCGCTGACAAGAGCCAGCAGCGCGATCAGTATGGATCCTGCCGCCGTCAGCGTCATATTGTAGGTTGTGATCCCCCGGTAGATCGCGACGCCCAGGCCGCCGGCCCCGATAAAGGACGCAATGCCGCCCATAGCAATGATCATCACCACCATATTGCGGAAACCGCTTATGATCACCGGCAGCGCCAGCGGAAACCGGATCCGGAACATCATCTGCCTGCCGTCCGAGCCAAGCCCTTCCGCCACCTCCAGGATCGTGGCATCCACCGTTGTCAGACCCGTGTATGTGTTCCTGACAATCGGCAAAAGGCCATAGACCGTCAGAGCTATGATCGCCGTCCGGTTGCCGATCCCGGTAAGCGGGATCAAAAATCCCAGCAGGGAGATCGATGGAATGGTATAGATCACATTGACGATTCCCAGCACCACCCCTGCCGCCTTCTTATGCCTGCTGATCAGGATTCCAGTCAGGATACCGAGTATCCCCGCACACAACACCGCCGTCAGCGATATTCGGATATGCTCCAGCAGACAGGTTATAAAAAGCTCCCGCCTGTCCCAAAATATCTGTAAAATCTGCATAACTTCCACCCCTCACCGTAGAACAAACGTTCTGCTAATTAAGAATAGAACATTTGTCAGATTCTGTCAATCCTTTTTTGAAGTTATAGTAAACGAAATGTAACAGTTCAGCCCAGGACTTTGCATTTACTGCAAAGTCCGTGAGAACAGGTATATTGGGCCAAAAGAATCTGCCCCTCGCCGAAGGCGACTTGGAATGGGCAGATTCTGTAACAGGAAAGCCGAAGGCTGAACTGTTACAACGAAATTTCTAATGTCGTTAACTATATATAAAATAAGCTGCCCCTTTTACCGGGCAGCTTAGCGTATCTTTACTGACAGGCAGATATTCAGATCCCCGGTCTGTCATACAGCGGTTCAAAACCACAGACCGCAGATCAATAGTTCTCTGCCTTGATCTCAAAATATGCCTGCGGATGCGTACAAACCGGACAGATCTCAGGTGCGTTACAGCCCACCACGACATGTCCGCAGTTGCGGCACTCCCATACTTTGACTTCGCTCTTCCTGAACACTTCCTGCATCTCTACATTCCGCAGCAGCGCACGGTAGCGTTCCTCATGCTGTTTCTCGATGTCAGCCACCTGACGGAACTTCGCTGCCAGCTCTGTAAAACCTTCCTTTTCCGCAGTCTCCGCAAAGCCAACATACATTTCCGTCCATTCATAATTCTCGCCCGCCGCTGCCGCTGCCAGATTCTCAGCCGTAGTGCCGATCCCGTAACGCTCCTTATACCAGATTCTGGCATGTTCTTTCTCGTTATCCGCAGTCTCCTGAAAGATCGCCGCGATCTGCTCGAAACCTTCTTTCTTCGCCTTGGATGCAAAGAACGTATAATTATTTCTCGCCACCGATTCACCTGCGATCGCCGCCTCCAGATTCTTCTCTGTCTGCGTCCCCGCGTATTTGCTGTTTCCTGCTGCTTGTGCCATAGTCTCCTCCATTCCGCATGATAATCTACATGATAACTCACAATTTTTATCTGCCCGTATCTTCCCGCCTGCTGCTCCTGCCGTTCTCATATCAGATAGCAGTATCGTATTTTAAAATACCATTCTGTAAAAGTATCTCCCATACTTTGGGTTCTTATGCAGATATATTCCATGTACACAAGCACAAAAAATCTGTCCCGTAAGCGTGATCAGTTCTCCCTTTCCTGCGGGTATACGATTCCCGGGCTGCCGCCACAGGCATTCTTTTCACGCTTCTGCTACTCTATCCGCGCCGTCATTTCACGCAGCCATCCCCGCTCTTCCTCCTCCAGACAGGGCGATAAGGTCTCGTACACCTTCTGGTGATAGGCATTGAGCCACGCCAGTTCTTTCTCCGACATCAGTTCCGGCAGGATTGCTTCCCTGTCAAAAGGCACCATCGTCAAAGGTTCCAGATACAGGAACTGGCCGTATTCGTTCTTCTCTCCCCTGCGGCACAGCACCAGATTCTCCAGCCGGATGCCGAAACGCCCTTCCAGATACACCCCCGGCTCATCGGAGACGATCATGCCTTCCTCCAGAGGAACGCTCTTCGTGCCCGGTGCGGTGCGCCAGTGGAACCGCTGCGGCCCTTCATGCACGCCAAGAATATAGCCTACCCCGTGGCCGGTCCCGTGGTTGTAATCCATGCCCATCTCCCACAGAGGCGTTCTCGCCAGAACATCCAGATTCTGTCCGCTTACCCCTTCTACGAATTTTGCCGCGCTCAGCGTCAGATTCCCCCGCAGCACCGCCGTATAATACCGCTTCTCTTCTTCCGTCAGTTCCCCCAGCGCTATGGTACGGGTGATATCCGTAGTGCCGTCCTGATAATGGCCGCCCACATCCGCCAGACAGAAGCTCTCCGCCTTCATCTCCACATCTGATTCCTGCGTCGGCGCATAGTGCACGATCGCACCGTGAGGGCCATAGGCGATGATCGAGGAAAAGCTGGGTTCCAGATAGCCTTCCATCTGTGACCGAAAAGTCTCCAGTTTCCGGGCAGCGCCCACTTCCGTGACCGGCCTGCGGCTCACGGATGTCTTAAGCCAGTGGATAAATCTCGTCACCGCAACGCCGTCCTTCACATGGGCGGCACGCATATGTTCCATCTCCTCCGGCGATTTGACCGCCTTCATAAGCACGATCGGGCTTTCCTGATCCAGGATCTCCACCGTCTCCGGCACGCTCTCTGTCAGCCGGTAATTCACGGCGCCGCTGTCCAGCCACACCTTCGTGCCCGCCGGCATACTGCCCACCGCCTGCCCGATCTCCTCATAAGGTCTTATCGTCACGCCTTCCTGCCCCAGCTTTTCCAGTAACTGCGCGGAAAAGATCTCCCTGTGAACAAAGAGTGTGATCTGCTCTTTCGTTAAAAGCAGATAAGACAAAAAGACCGGCGTATAAGCGATATCTCCTCCGCGCAGATTAAAAAGCCACGCTATTTCGTCCAGCGCGGTCACCAGCAGCTGATCCGCCTTCTCTTCCTGCATTTTCTCCCGCACTTCCCGGATCTTCTGCGCCCGGCTCCTGCCCGCGTATTTCACGTCCAGTTCCCAGACCTGCTCTTTCGACAGGGGCGGACGATCCGTCCAGATCCGGTTCACCAGATCCTCACTGCCGTCAAAAGTAATCTGCTTCCCGTCCGTCTTCTCCCGAATGGTCTCAAGAAAACGTTTCGTGACCGTGCGGCCGTCAAATCCGATCACCGCCTTGTCCGGCAGATTCTCATACAGGTATTCTTCTATTTTCGGCACATCCGGCTGCCCGGAACGCATCAGCTCGATTGTGCTGCCTTTAAGCTGCTCCCCAGCCTGAAGAAAATATCTGCCGTCCGTCCACAGCGCCGCCTTATCCGGCAAAACCACTAGCGTACCCGCGGAGCCTGTAAATCCCGACATATATTCCCGCGCCTTAAAGTACCGGCCCACATATTCCGAGCTGTGAAAATCGTCGCTCGGAATGATATAAGCATAAAACGCCTTCTCCTTCATCAGTGCGCGCAGCTGTGTCAATTTCTCGTCTGTCCTCATCGCTTCCTCCTCTTAAATCCGGACAAGCTCATACTGATCCGTGCCAAGTCCGATCTTCACCGCATGGGCGATGCAGCTTTTCCATTCCGTATCCGGATGCGTCATATGGAAATGGTCATGGCCTTCCTCGTTGCCGTGCTTTTTCAGGTTCTCTCCCAGAATACTGCTCTCCACCGGCGCCATCTGGTTGCACAGATCCGCGCAGGCCTGATCCAGCGCCACCGGGTCAAAGGAAGCCAGCATTCCCACATTGGGAATGATCGGAATATCATTCTCTGCATGGCAGTCACAGTTGGGCGATACATCGCAGATCAACGACACATGGAAGCAGGGCCGGTCCTTGCACACCGCCAGGCTGTACTCCGCCATTCTGTAATTGAGCACCGCAACGGAGTCCTCGAAATCCGCCGCGATCGCATCCTTCGGACAGACCGCCAGACACCGGCCGCATCCCACACATTTATCATGATCGATCTGTGCCTTGCCGTTCTCGATCACCGGTGCTCCGTGGGCACATATTCTGTCGCAGGCGCCGCATCCTATACAGGCCGAAGGGTTCACGCTCGGCTTGCCGTCGCAGTGCTGTTCCATCTTACCCGCTCTGGAACCGCAGCCCATACCGATATTTTTCAAGGCGCCGCCGAAGCCTGCCATCTCATGCCCCTTAAAATGCGTCAGCGAAATAAACACATCCGCATCCATGATCGCATGGCCGATTTTGGCCTCCTTCACATACTCCCCGTCAATCGGAACCAGCGTCTCGTCCGTCCCTTTCAGACCGTCGCCGATGATCACATGGCATCCCGTCTGATAAGGAGAAAAACCGTTTATGTAGGCTGTCTCCAGGTGATCGAGCGCATTCTTCCTGCTTCCCACATACAGCGTATTACAGTCCGTCAAAAACGGCTTACCGCCAAGCTCCTTCACATAGTCCGCAACCACTCTCGCATAGTTGGGCCGCAGGAATGCCAGATTGCCGTACTCTCCGAAATGAATCTTGATTGCCGCGTACTTGTCCGTGAAATCGATCTTCTCAAACCCCGCCGTCTTCATCAGACGATGCAGCTTCTGCAGCAGGTTCTCATGCTCCGTCGCCTTAAAGGTTGTAAAATATACATTTGCTTTCTCCATAATGCTCTGCCTCCGTTTTTTCCTTATAATTTACATTTCTGTCTGAATCCCCTACTGTTGACAATGTAAAAATTCTATCACACCGGAGCCGTTCCCGCTACCCATCTGTCCAAAATTTTCCGATAATTTTTCTTTATTTTCTGTTCATTTTCCGATATCTCATTTTCCGCTTCTTACGTTACGGCTCACGTCCTGACCGGCTGCAAACTGCAACACATTTTTCCAGTTGCCAAACATACGTTCGTATGTTATACTCATTGTATCGTTAACGACATAACTACTGACCCATTGACGACGGAGGTTTTTCATGAATCAGCGCACCTACCTGTGTATCGACCTGAAATCTTTTTATGCTTCGGTGGAATGTGTTGCCAGGGGCATGGATCCCATGACCGAGAATCTGGTTGTGGCCGACCCGGAGCGAACTGAGAAGACCATTTGTCTGGCCATCACCCCGGCCATGAAAGCTCTCGGCATCAAGAACCGCTGCCGCATTTTCGAGATTCCGAAGCATGTGCGGTATACGGTGGCCCCGCCCCGTATGCAGAAGTACATCGACACCGCCGCCGATATCTACAGCATCTACCTGCAGTATATCGCCCGGGAAGATATTCATGTCTACTCCATCGACGAAGCCTTTATGGATGTGACCGACTATCTGACGCTTTACCATCTGTCCGCCCGCGAGCTGGGCCAGCAGATCATGACCGAAATCTTCCGTTCCACCGGAATCCGCGCCACCTGCGGCGTGGGCACCAACCTGTATCTGGCCAAGGTCGCTCTGGATATCACCGCCAAACATGCAGAGGATTTTATCGGCGAACTGAACGAAGACAGCTACCGCACACAGCTGTGGGATCACCGGCCGCTCACCGATTTCTGGCGGATCGGCTCCGGCACAGCCAGACGGCTGGAACCATACGGCATCCGCACCATGCGGGACATCGCCGAGGCAGATGAAGACTTCCTCTACCATCTGTTCGGCATCGACGCTGAACTTTTGATCGACCATGCCTTTGGCCGGGAGACCGTCACCATGGCTGACATCAAGTCCTACAGATCCCACGCCAGCTGTCTGGGCAGCGGTCAGGTGCTGGGCAGCGATTACTCTTTTGACAAGGGACTGCTCGTCGTCAAGGAGATGATGGATCTGCTGTGCCTGGATCTGGTGGAGAAGAACCTGATCACCGGCTCCGTCACACTTCATGTCGGGTATGCCAACCGTTTCAATGTGGCTTCCGCCCATGGCACCGCCACCACGGACACCGAGACGAATTCGGACCTGCTGCTCATCCCGGCAGTGACAGACCTTTACAGGCGGATCGTCAATCCGGCCTACCCGATCCACCGCATCAACATCACCTGCAACAATGTCATGCCCGAAGAATACCACCAGTACAATTTCTTTCTGGACGGCGCGGAGCTTGAACGCAGCCGCCGGATGCAGCAGGCCGTCATCAGCATCAAGAACCGCTTCGGCAAGGACGCCATCTTAAAAGGGATGAATCTGGAAGAAGGCGCCACCACCAGAGAACGGAATCACCAGATCGGAGGACACAAAAGTGGCTTGTAAACCCAAACACAAAATGCCCGTCGAAGACAGGGCCAAACAGTTCATGCCCTTTGCGGCGCTGAAAGGCCTGCCGGATGCACTGGCCGCCAGAGAACGGATCATCGTGCCCAAAACAGAACTATCCGAGGAGATGGCGCAGGAGCTGGACCGCCGGATGCACAGCCTGGCCAAAGGAAAGATCGCTTCCGTCGTCTATTTTCACAGGGATGAATACATTAAAATAACCGGCATGGTTGCCAGGATCGACGAAACCAGCCGGATCTTACAGATCGTTAACACGAAGATCGATTTTGATGATATCGTAGAGATTGCAGACTGCCCGGAGCATGATGACCCCGGAATATGTTGAGACCGCCTGCCTGTCCGCGTCAGATATCCAGCTGCAGCTGCACCTCGGACTCGGCCTGCTGTTTGAATTCCTCGATCTGCACCGCATTCAGCTCCGGCAGATCCTCGATGGACTTTACGCCGAAGCTCCGCAGGAACTGCTCCGTCGTCCCGAATAACAGCGGGCGTCCCGGTGCGTCCAGACGGCCTACCTCCGTGATCAGGTCATATTCCAGCAGCTTGTTCACCGCGTGGTCACAGCTGACGCCCCTGACCCGCTCGATCTCCAGTCTGGTCACCGGCTGCTTGTAGGCGATGATGGACAGCGTCTCCAGCAGCGTGTCCGTCAGCACGAACTTTTTCGGCGCCTTTGCTATCTTGATCAGATACTCATACAACTCGCCTTTGGTGCACATCTGCACCGCGTCCTCCAGCATCGTCAGGCCGATGCCTTTATCCTCCGTGCTGTAGTCCTGCATCATCTCTTCCAGAATCTCTCTGGTGGTCTTCTTATCCTCCTCGATCACCGAAGCCAGGCTTTCTATGCCCACAGAATCCCCCATCGTAAATAAAATTGCCTCTAAGACTGCTTTTGCCTTCGTTCTTTCCATGGCTTTCTTCCTCTATATATAAAATATTCCTATCCTACAGACGTAAGCTGCAGCGGTTCATTGCTGCTCACATCCTTCGTTGTAATAATGATATCCGCAAAAATATCTTCCTGTTCGATACCGATCCGGCCTGTTTTGATCATCTCCAGAATCACAAGAAAGGTGACGATCACTTCCATCTTGCTGCTCTGCTTCTCCAGCAGTCTGCGGAAGCTGAAAGTCTTGTGGCTGCGCACATAGGCTTCTACATAAGTAGTCTTCAGATCCATGTCGATCTCGTCCTTCTCGATATTGCCGAAGGTACTTCTGACCGGATCGATCTTATCCTCCTGCCGTTTCATCACCTGCTTAAATATCTCGTGCAGCTTCTGCAGCGTCATGTCACCGATCAGTTCCTCGTAATCAACCGGCTGTCTGTAATCTGCCACCTCTTTTGGCAGTGTCGGCGGCTTATAGAAACTGCGTTCCGCGTCGATCATGCGGTCCCGCAGTTCATAGGACATATATTTGCACATCTTATATTCCAGCAGCTTCTCTACCAGTTCCGCCCGCGGATCTTCCTCTTCCCCTTCTTCATTTACCTCTTTTGGCAGGAGCATCTTACATTTTATGTCGATCAGCGTAGCCGCCATCACGAGAAACTCACTGACCACGTTCATGTCTTCCGTCTCCATCTGTCTGATATAATCCAGATATTGTTCCGTGATCTCCACGATCGGTATATCATAGATATCTACTTTATTTTTATCGATCAGATGCAGGAGCAGGTCCAACGGCCCCTCAAACACCTCTAACTTCACAGGAATCGCCATAAAAGCCTGTCCTTTCCGTAATCCTGTCTCATACTCTATACCTTTTTAAAATCCAGCACCACCAGCTCCGCCGGATTAAAAATACGCAGCGGGATCGTATGGGTCCCGATCCCTCTGCTCAGGATCATGACCGCCTTTCCCAGTTCAAACCTGCCGCCGTCATACTTCGGAAAAAGGCTTAAATTGGGGGACAGTACACCGCCCAGCACCGGCAGGCGCATGATACCGCCGTGCACATGTCCGGAAACTACCACATCGGCTCCCCAGGCCGCATATTCCTCAAAATACAGCGGATTATGGGCAATCAGTATCTGACAGGCATCCGCCCGCGGCTCCCCGAGGATCTTCGGCAGATAATCGGCTCTCATCGGATACTTGCGAAACCGCCTGTAATATTCCCGCCCGATCCGGGAACCGCAGATAGCTATATTGTAGACCGGCAGATCCGTGTTCTGGTTGATCAGCGGATCGATTCCCGCCGCTTTAAGGCCGGCCACATATTTTTCATAGGCGTCACCGTACTGCTCCGGATACAGCTCCAGACGGTATTCGTGATTGCCCATGCCATAATAGATCGGATATTTCGCCGCCAGCCGCTGCATCAGCGAAAGCGCATTGTCAAAAGGTTGTCCCTTCACGGCCGTCAGCATATCCCCTGCCACCAGGACCGCGTCAGGGGATAGGTTTTCGATCTGTCTGATCAGCTTCTCATTCTCTTTGCCATAGGTTTTATTGTGCTGGTCGGAAAGAAGAATGAACCTGCAGGGCTTCGCGATCTTATCAGACACGATCTCATATTTCACCGTGATAAATCTGTTGCCGTCCCACACCGCCACAAGCAGGCACAGGGCAACAACCGCCCCTGCCAGGATCATAATTCCTTCCAACATAGATATTCCTCTTTATTTTTACAAATGCCTTTTTGTTTATAGCCGTTCTTCGGCCGCAGAACATTTCCCTGCTGTACACCGAACCCGTACAGTATACCACAGACTGGCAGCGTCCTGCAATCCGCGAACGCCCGTTCTCTGTAACAGTTCAGCCTTCGGCTTCCCTGTTACGGAATCTGCCCATTCCAAGTCGCCTTCGGCGAAGGGCAGATTCTTTTGGCCCAATTTACATATTCTCACGGTCTTTGCAGTAAATGCAAAGGCCTGGACTGAATTGTTACCGTTCTCTACCTTTTCATCAGATACAGGATCCACACCTTCTTCCAGTAATCCCTGTACCCGGCCTTCTCCACACCTTTTGCCGCCAGAATGGAAACGCTCCCGATCCTCGTGCCGTTCAGCTTATAGACCGCCTCACCGACGGCATCGCCTTCCGCGACCGGCGCCTGCACCACGTCCGGCAGGCTGATCTCCTTCTGGATCTCGCTTAAGTTGCTGCCCGCCGTATCCAGATACTCAAAAGGCCCTTCATAAGTCAGATGCAGCACATCTTCAATACCGCCCTCGATTTTCTGGTCCGGCAGCGGATCCTTGTTTTCATCCGTATACATCTGGCTCACGCTGTATCCGTAATTCAAAAGCGTGATGGCATCCTGAAACCGGGTCTTGGGATCCGGCGCCGCCATCACCACCGCGATCAGCTCCATGCCCTCCTTCTCGGCCGTCGCCGACAGACAATACAGCGCCTTCGAAGTAGAACCGGTCTTAAGCCCCGTAGTCCATTCGTACTGTTTCAACAGCTTATTGGTACTGGAGAGGGTAAAAGACGAAGTGCCCTGCGCCGTCTTATGCTCGATATCCTCCATCCAGATCTTCGTATATTCAAACACCTCCGGATATTTCGTGATCAGTTCCCGGGACATAATGGCCACATCCCTGGCCGAAGAATAATGTCCGTCTGAATCCGTCAGACCGCAGCAATCCTCAAAATGAGTATTCTGCATCCCCAGCGCTTCGGCCTTCTCATTCATCAGCTTGACGAACTCCCCTTCACTGCCCGCTATGTACTCCGCCACCGCCACACTGGCGTCATTTCCCGACGACACGGTGATACACTTGATCATCGTGTCCAACGTCTGCATCTCTCCCTCCTCCAGAAAGACCTGCGAGCCGCCCATGGACTTTGCATGGGCACTCGTTATGACCTGGTCGTCCAAATGGATCCTTCCGCTCTTTATGTGCTCAAAAATGATCAGTAATGTCATGATCTTGGTAATGCTTGCCGGACTCCTTCTCGTATCCGCATCCTGCTCACAGATCACCTGTCCGGTAGATGCCTCCATCACCACATAAGACGGTGTGTCCACCTCCGGCGCTGCCTGCACCGTCATCGACAGATGCAGGAACCCTGTATGCAGCAGGAGACCCCCCAGTAGAAACCATGCTGCGATCCGTTTTCTTATTCTTCTCAACGCTGTCACTCCCAATACACTATTCTGTATTATACATATTGTAGTGGGACAACAGATATGCCGATATCTCCCATGAAAAAAGCAGTCCATCCGTAAACAGACTGCCTTCTGCGGCGGTACAGACCTAAAAACAGGCCCGGAATCACTTCCGGGCCTGTCTCATGGTTTAATTGTATTTGCGCTTTCTTGCTGCTTCGGACTTCTTCTTGCGTCTTACGCTCGGCTTCTCGTAATGCTCTCTCTTACGAATCTCCTGCTGGATACCAGCCTTTGCACAGCTTCTCTTGAAACGACGCAATGCACTGTCCAATGTTTCGTTCTCTTTTACGATTACGTTCGACATTCCCGCACCTGACCTCCCTTCAGTCCCAGAGTATTTCGACTGATTGGGTTATTTACGTGTTCTCACACACTTAAAATTATACCACAATTTGGTTACCAGTCAACTATTATTTTTGTAAAATATGCTATGCCGTGATTTTTCTTATGCGATCTGACCTTCCAGCACCTTCGCACTCTCCGCGATCGCCGCGTCGATCCCTGCCGGATTCCTGCCGCCGGCCTGTGCCATATTCGGCCGCCCGCCGCCGCCACCGCCTACAAGCGCCGTAATTCCCTTGATCAGATTGCCCGCGTGGGCGCCCTTGTCCATCGCACCCTGTGTTGCCATGGCAATCATGTTCACCTTGCCGTCCTTGTCGGAGATCAGCACCACGACGCCCTCGACCAACTTCTCTTTCAGCTGGTCGCCCAGCTCCCGCAGACCGTTCATATCCACTCCGGCAACTTTAGATGCCAGCAGCTTCACACCCTTTACTTCCTGCACCTGATCCATCACGTCGCCCAGCGCGTCTTTGGCCGCCTTGCTCTTTAACGCCTCATTCTCGCTCTGCAGTGTCTTCATCTCCGCCATCAGGTGCTCACACCGCTCCACCAGACTGGCGGGGGAAGTCTTAAGCACCCTGGCCGCCTCGTGCAGCTGCTCTTCCAGCTTCTGATAATAAGCCGTCACGTTAGCGCCCGTCACCGCCTCGATCCTGCGCACGCCTGCAGCCACACCGGACTCGGACAGGATCTTGAAGGATCCGATCATGCCGGTGGCCTTCACATGGGTACCGCCGCAAAGCTCTTTGGAGAAATCGCCCATCTGCACGACTCTTACCGTCTCACCGTATTTCTCACCGAAAAGCGCCATGGCGCCGGACTGCTTCGCCTCCTCGATCGTCATCACCTTCGTCTCTACAGCCAGGTTCTCCGCGATCTTCTCATTGACGATCTGTTCCACGCGTCCGATCTCCTCCGCCGTCATCGCCGCAGAGTGGGAGAAATCAAAACGGGTTCTCTCCCCGTCCTGATAGGAACCGGCCTGCTCCACATGGCTGCCCAGCACTTCCCTGAGCGCCTTCTGCAGCAGATGCGTGGCACTGTGGTTCTTACAGGTACTGCCCCTTCTTCCGGCATCTACGGCCAGCGTCACGGTGTCGCCCACCTTGAACATACCGCTGGTCACTTTGCCCACATGGCCCACCTTGCCGCCCAGAAGCTTAATCGTATTCTCCACCTGGAACACACCGTCATCCGTGGTGATGCTGCCGGTATCGCCTTCCTGTCCGCCCATGGTGGCATAGAAAGGCGTCCGCTCCACGATCACCGTACCAACTTCGCCGTCCGTCAGCGCTTCCACCAACTCCGTCTCCGTGGTCAGTACCGTCACCTTCGAGTCAAAAGTCAGATTATCATATCCCACAAATTCCGTTGTAACAGCCGGATCGATGGACTCATACACCGTCACGTCCGCCCCCATATAGTTGGTCGTCTTGCGGGCCTTGCGGGCCTTGTCCTTCTGCTCCTGCATACATGCCTTAAAGCCGTCCTCATCCACCGCAAAGCCCTTTTCCTCCAGGATCTCCCTTGTCAGATCCAGCGGGAATCCGTAAGTGTCATACAGTTTAAAGGCATCGGCGCCGCCAAGCACCTTGCTGTCACCGTCTCCCATGGCCTCTACCATCTCATTTAAGATGGTAAGCCCCTGATCGATGGTCTTATTGAATTTATTCTCCTCCTGCGTCAGCACGTTAAAGATGAAATCCTTCTTCTCCTCCAGTTCCGGATAGCCGTCCCGGGAGCCTTCAATGACCGTCCCTGCCAGATTGGACAGGAAGATTCCCTGAATGCCCAGCTTTCTTCCCTGACGCGCCGCCCGGCGGATGATCCTGCGCAGCACATACCCCCGCCCCTCGTTAGAAGGCAGGATACCGTCGGAAATCATAAAGGTCGCCGAACGGATATGATCGGTGATGATACGTATGGAAACGTCCGTCTCATACTCCTTCTTATATTCCACACCGGCAATCTCACACACCCTCGTGCGCAGCGCCAGCACCGTGTCCACATCAAAAATAGAATCCACATCCTGCACCGCAGACGCCAGACGTTCCAGTCCCATGCCGGTATCAATATTCTTCTGAACAAGCTCCGTATAGTTGCCCTTGCCGTCATTGTCGAACTGGGTAAACACGTTGTTCCAGATCTCCATATAGCGGTCGCAGTCACAGCCTACCGTACAACCGGGCTGGCCGCAGCCATACTTCTCTCCACGGTCATAATAAATCTCCGAACAGGGGCCGCAGGGACCGGAACCATGCTCCCAGAAATTATCTTCCTTGCCGAAACGGAAGATCCGCTCCGCCGGAATGCCCATCTCTTTATTCCAGATCTCGAAGGCTTCCTCATCATTCTCATAGATGGAAGGATAGAGCCTGTCCGCATCCAGTCCCACCACCTCCGTGAGAAATTCCCAGCTCCACGCGATCGCCTCGCGCTTAAAATAATCCCCGAACGAGAAATTTCCCAGCATCTCGAAAAAGGTGCCGTGTCTTGCCGTCTTACCCACATTCTCCAGATCCCCTGTACGGATACATTTCTGACAGGTGGTAACCCGCCTTCTGGGCGGAATCTCCTGTCCCGTAAAATAAGGCTTAAGCGGCGCCATACCGGAATTGATCAGCAAAAGGCTGTTGTCATTGTGCGGTACCAGCGAAAAGCTCTTCATCTTCAGATGTTCCTTGCTCTCGAAAAATTCCAGGAACATTCTTCGTAAATCATTTACACCATATGGTTTCATCGTCGTTCTCTGTCCTTTCTATCCCTGAGCTGTTTATTAAAAAGTAAATTTGTCCGCAAAGTAAGCATCCAGCTGGTCAATGGCCACCCGCTCCTGCTCCATGGAGTCACGCAGGCGCACGGTCACACAGCCGTCCGTCTCGGAATCGAAATCATATGTAACGCAGAAAGGCGTCCCGATCTCATCCTGTCTGCGATACCGCTTACCGATATTGCCTCTGTCGTCAAACTCACAGTTGTACTTCTTCGAAAGCTGTGCGAAAACCTTCTCCGCACCTTCGTTCAGCTTCTTCGAAAGAGGCAGCACGCCGATCTTCACAGGCGCCAGAGCCGGGTGGAAGTGCAGCACGGTACGCACATCGCCCTCGCCGATCTCTTCCTCGTCATAAGCGCCGCACAGCACCGCCAGGAAAAGTCTCTCCACACCCAGGGACGGCTCAATAACATAAGGAATATATTTCTCATTCTTCGAATCGTCGAAATAGGACATGTCCTCACCGGAGGTATTCTGATGCTGTGTCAGGTCATAGTTGGTTCTGTCAGCGATACCCCACAGCTCACCCCAGCCGAAGGGGAACAAAAACTCAATGTCCGTCGTCGCTTTGGAATAGAAGGAAAGCTCTTCCGGATCATGGTCGCGGACGCGCATCTCCTCTTCCTTCATGCCCAGGCTCTTTAAGAAGTCGATACAATACTGCTTCCAGTAAGCGAACCACTCCAGATCCGTATCCGGCTCACAGAAAAATTCCATCTCCATCTGCTCGAACTCCCGCACGCGGAAGATAAAGTTACCCGGCGTGATCTCATTCCGGAAGGACTTACCCACCTGACAGATACCGAAAGGAATCTTCTTGCGGGATGTCCGCTGTACATTCTTAAAGTTGACGAAAATACCCTGCGCCGTCTCCGGACGCAGATACACCGTATTCTTGGCGTCTTCCGTAACGCCCTGGAACGTCTTGAACATCAGGTTGAACTGTCTGATATCCGTAAAATTATGTTTGCCGCAGGTCGGACACGGTATATTATGTTCCTCGATAAAATCCTTCATCTCCTGCTGGCTCCAGCCGTCCACGGAGCTGTCCAACGTCATGCCCTGTTCCGCAACATAATCTTCAATGATCTTATCCGCGCGGAATCTCTCATGACATTCCTTACAGTCCATCAGCGGATCGGAGAAGCTGCCCAGATGGCCGCTGGCTACCCAGGTCTGCGGATTCATCAGGATCGCGCAGTCCACACCCACATTGTAGGGGCTCTCCATCACGAACTTCTGCCACCATGCCTTCTTGATATTATTCTTAAGTTCCACACCCAGATTGCCGAAATCCCACGTATTCGCCAACCCGCCGTAAATCTCGGAACCGGGGTACACAAACCCTCTCGCTTTCGATAACGCCACTATTTTTTCCATTGTCTTTTCCATCTTCTCTGTCCTTTCTATATTCCACCGCTCTCACTGCGGCTTGCTGTCTGTTTTGTCAAACCATATGCGCTCCTGATTTTCTGATCTCCTGACCGCCATAACAGCCGCTGTAAATAACGCCCGTAATAACATTTGTTATTCAAAAATGATATACGACAGCTCACTGTCCCCTGCCCCCGACTCTGCTGTCGGATAGGAAATATTGACGCCGCTTTTCCCGGCAAAGGATACATCCAGGTCGGTATGGGCGCTTTGGTTTACATAAAGTACCTTCCCGAAGGTCTTGACCAGCAGCTCTTCCGTCGGTTTCATGCCGATGATCATCACCTGCATCTTCTCCGGTTCTTCGATATCGCTGATCTCCATCGGCTGTCCCTTGGGCGAGGTAAAAGCGACATGATCCAGGTTATAGCCCTGTCCCTGCGCTTCCTCCAGCGTTCCCAGGAACAGCTCCCGCCCGTTAAAAGCGCTGTAGTCCGCACCGGACGCATAATCAAAATGAATCAGCACTTTGCCGTCCTGCTCGTCCACTTCTCCCAGCACCACGCTTCCCTCACCGTTGTCCGCGCAGTACTCCGCCACTCTCTCCTGTGCCAGTGACATAAGCCCGTCCTTTTCATAATATTCCTGCTCAAACTGCCCAACGATCTGATGGCTGACCTTCCCCTCCTTATCAATAGAAAGAGAACTTACCTCCGGCGTCTTTTCTCCACCGCATCCGGCAAGCATACAGGTCACTGTCAGAATAAGCATACTGATCTTTTCTCTTCGCATACGCTTTCCTCCCACATACTGCATTCCATTATATTAAAGATTATCCACAATTTCAAGACTTTTAAACGTCCTGTCCAGATATCGTCTCCGATAATCGTCCGCGATCGTCCGCAGCTCTGCCAGCACGTTTTCCTTAACCGTAAATGTATACAGCTTTTCTATACTCGAATTCATGATGTATGACACCGTGTAAGCCGTGGATTCCTCCCACACGCCCCCCGCCGGCATCCCCGGAAATTCGCCGTTGACTGTCATCGCCTTCATCTCGAAAATACAGCGGATCAGCCGGTTCGGAATCCCCTTATGTAACACCGCCCGCAGCGACTGGTACACCAGTTTCAACATCTCCCGCTCGTCGTTGTTCTCTCTCGTATAGTAATCCGCCACCTCCAGAAAATACATGCCGTAGTAGGCTCCTTCAAAATCCTCCCGCAGGCCTTCGAAGTAATTGCTGATCGCGGCATCCATGACCGTGTAGGAATTTCTGCCCGCATACAGCTTAAATTCTCCGAATGAGAAGGGATTTGTCGCCGCCAGCAGCCTGCTGTTCGGTTTGCGGGCCCCTCTGGCAAAAGCAGATATCTTTCCCTTCTCTTTCGTCAGAATCACCACTCTTCTGTCGTATTCGCCCACCGGCTCAGCCTTTAAAACCATTCCCGTAATCTGTGTATATTCCTGCATGAGAATGCTCTTCCGATCCTTCCTTCCCTTCGTATTTCTCAGTCTTATCGTCCTGTGACGCATTTTTATATGCCAGAAAATCATCAATACTGCCTGTTATCATAAATTTATCCCAGTAATTTATCGCCTTCATCTTACGCCCCCTGACCCTGTACTGCGCAGGTATTCTTGTCCATAACAGGTGAGCCCCAGGCTTTCCTGTCACTTCTTTGCATAAAGATAGGGTTCGCAGATTTGCCTTTTTCTATTCCGGTTCTTTCGGGTTATAGCCGAAATTTTTCAACAGGTAATCGCTGTCCCGCCAGTCCTTCTTCACCTTCACCCAGAGCTTGAGATTGACCTGACATTCCACCAGCTCCTCGATATCCGGCCGGGCCAGGGAACCGATTTTCTTGAGCATACCGCCCTGTTTGCCGATGATGATGCCCTTGTGGGATTCCCGCTCGCAGACAATGGTCGCCTCGATATCCACGATACGTTTTCGGAATTTCATCATCTCGATGGTGACCGCAATCCCGTGGGGAATCTCGTCCTCCAGACACCGCAGCGCCTTCTCCCTGATCAGCTCCGATACGATCTGGCGCATGGGCTGGTCGGTCACGGTATCTTCATCATAGAAAGGTTCTCCGTAAGGCAGATATTTCATGATACACCCGATCAGTTCTTCCATGCCGTCCTTCTTCAAAGCGGACACCGGAACGATCTCTGCGAAGTCCAACTGCTTCCTGTAGGCATCTATATAAGTAAGGATCAACTCCTTCTGCACCGTATCAATCTTGTTGATCACTAGAATAATGGGTGTTTTTGTCTTTTTCAGCTGTTCTATGATATGCTGCTCCCCGGCGCCGATATAGTCCGTCGGCTCCACCAGCCAGAGGATCACGTCCACATCCGCCATAGTGCGCTCCGCCACATTGACCATATAGTTACCCAGCTTATTTTTTGCCTTATGGATGCCCGGCGTATCCAGAAAGACGATCTGGCCTTCCTCCGAAGTATATACCGTCTGGATCCTGTTTCTGGTGGTCTGCGGCTTCTTCGACGTGATGGCGATCTTCTGCCCGATCAATGCGTTCATCAATGTGGATTTCCCCACATTGGGCCTGCCGATCAGCGTGGCAAACCCGGATCTGTATTGTCTGTTTTGATTTTCCTGCATATGCTTTACGTCTGTTTTCTCCATTCTATCTTCTCTTATCTTATCTGTCTCAGCTCTGCATCGCTCTCCTGCACAAAGCGCCCGCAGACGACACGTTGATTCCCATTTGTTCTTATTGCTTTTCATTCGTTCCGCGTCGTCTATCCATTCTGCCCTGAACGGTCAGTATCCGGCTTCTCCTGCCGGCCGCTCCCTGTGCCCGGAGCATTTGACGTCCCATACGCATGCGGATCATATGGCGCATACGGATCATGTGGATCACAGGCAGAAGACCTCCTGCCCCGCCGCGCCGTCCCTTTCGCCACCCGCTTCTTCCACACTTTTACAAGAATGCGCAGGATGACGATAACAATAACAATCGTTATCACCCAGACAATCCCATAGGGAATATTGATCACAAACCAGATTGCCGCATACTGGATCTCATAGAGGATATTCTCCACACTCTCCAGGAAGCCTCTGCGGATCCGCGCGCCTGTGGAAGCGCTCTCCGGCGGTGAATAACGCTCTACCTCATCTATACCGAGACAGACCGTACTGTAATCGATCTTATTGTCAAAAGTGCGCAGCTGCGCTTCCATACTCTCGATCTGATAACGCACCTCGGACAGACGGCTCTCAATCTTTATGATATCTTCCACGGATTCCGCCTGCTCCATCAGTTCAAGCAGCCTGTCCTGCTCCGTGAGGAGCGCCTTCTTATGACTCTCCAGATCCACATACTGCAGTGTCACATCCGTCACGCTCTCGGAGCGGCTCGTCACATTGGTCTGTTCCCCGATCTCCTGCAGAAAAACTTCCAGATTCTGCCGCGGTATCCGCACCGTCATACTGGCATAACGCAGGTATTTCGTGCCCTGATAGTCCTTGGAATATTGATCGCTCCTGCTGAAACTGGACATTTCTTCTATGTAACCGCCAAGCGCCGTAACCCGTTTCTCGATAGAAGGCAGAAGCGTGTCAAACTGCTCCGTCTCCACGTCCAGCGACACCTTCTTGATCAGTTTCCGCTCGGAGACAGCCTGCTGCGTTACTTCCATTCCTTCCTGCGACACGCTCTCCTCCGCTGCCACATCGACCGCCCCTTCGTCCGCATAGAAGCCGCCGTCGTAATCGTCTGCCGCCGCCTCAGCCGCCTCTCCTTCCGCATAGAAACCGCCGCCGGATTCCGCAGGCGCCGTATCTGCCGCGGACTCATAATAGCTGTTCATCGACTTGTTCCCTGCACTGCCGCAGCCGCTTAAGGCTGCGGCCAGCAGGATTGCCGGCAGCGTGCCGTACAAATACCGAAATCTCCTCTTTCTCATATGCCTCCCCTTCCGTCGTGTTACACTTCCTCACTCCTCATACAGGACACTGTCCTGCATGGTGCACTTATCCTTCTATATTTCCTTCTGCCTGTATTAATTTCCTTCTGCCTGTATTATCTTCTAATGGAAAAGATACTCGATCTCTCCAAACCGCTGCGCATTCTCTTTGATCTTCTCTTCATTTCCCACAACGCACAGACAGTCGTCCTCCATAAAGGCCCGGATATACGCCGCCAGCCCCCGGATCGTATCCGCATCTGCCGCCAGCAGTTCGTCTCTGTTCTTCTGCACCTGCTCAAACGTATAATGTGTCATATATCCGCTGAGCGAATACAACCCCTTCGCCGAAGGCGTAAGCGGCATATCCATCTCGCTGACCGCGCCGATGATATACTGCGTCATCGTCCGCTCGTCCGCCTCAAAATGTTCTATATAGTCCGCAGCCTTCTCATAGGCATCTACGGTCTTCTCCAGATTCGGATCCCGGTAGGACACGAAATAACTGTCTCCGGACTTGCCGAAGTTGCACATACAGCCGTAGGCCCCGCCTTTGACACGCACCTGTGTCCACAGATAATCATACCCCAGCAGGACGCGAAGCACACGGAGCGCCCCGTTGTAAGGCAGTCCCTTTTTCTCAAAATTACCCGCGCGGCACACATACTGGATCTGCGCCGAGGACATAAAGCCCTCGTTCCTTTTCACAGGAACCGGATCGTATCCGGCCGTCTCCACAGGGTCCGTATACAACCCTTCCTTAAATTCCCCGATCAGCGCCTCGATGCCCGCAAGGCCTTCCTTCTGTGCCGTGTAGTCCACAAGCAGATTCTCCGGCCGGAAAATATACCGGATCACTTTCTGTAAGTTGGAGATCAGTTCTTCCTTCCTGTCTTCAAACTCCTTCTCCAGTCCTTCCAGCAGCCGGTAAAAGGGTATCCCGTTGATGTGCTCCAGCACCATCGCCGGTTTGGACAGATACGCCATCGCCCGGCCCGCAGCCAGCGTATGACCTGCCGACATCATACCTGCCTGCTTGCAGGAACGGGCCTCCGCCACCAGCTCAAAGAGACGTTTTGCATCCGTATAATCCGATCTTGTCAAAATCTCCGTTGCCAGTGCGAATGCCTGCGGCAGATTCTCATACAATACCTTAACTTTTAAATCCAGCGTCGCCGTATATTTCTGCAGATCCCGTGCGTCCGTATACGTATTTACCGCCGGAGCGATACCGCCCGTCTGCAGATTGATCTCATTGTACAGCTCACTGTAGCTGTAATGCTCCGTACTTACCAGACCAAGCACCGTCTTTAAGACGCCCACATAAGGGAACAGCTCTTCCGGCACCTGTCTTAAGTCAAACATAAACCGCAGATAACCGATGCCGTTCGTATAGATATCGTGATACAGAAGTACCGTATCGCCGACCTTCTTCTCCTCATTGACGTAAGGCATGGCTTCTTTCTTCATATCCGCCCGCGATAACAGCGGGATCTTCTCCAGATCTTCCTTCGCACTGGGCTCTTCCTGATACTGCAAAAGCGCCGCGCTCTCCTGCACGATCCGTTCGATCTCCCCCCTGCTCATGGCTGCCTTGCGTTTTGCAAGCTCCTCGGCAAGCGCCTTCTCCTTCCGGCTCGTCAGCCCCTTCACAGGCTTTACGACTACCACGCTCTTATGCGGATTCCCGATCAGACACTCCCTGATCATATCTTCATAATAAGACGTCTCCACCGCTTTCTTCAGATCCCGATAGATATCCAGCAGCTCTATCTCTGCAAAAGGCCTGCTGTCGTCATACAGCCAGGTCTCCAGCATCTGCAGGCCGTACATAAGCCCTTTCGGATATGATCCGAAATCCGCCTCCCTGTATTTGAACTCGCTGTTGTTCAGACTGGCGCTGAGAGACTTACGGTCAAGCCCTTTCTCCGCTATCTCCTGCAGCGTCTCCTCTATAATGCGGATAAAGTCCTCCTTCTGCTCTGCATTGGCATTCTTCGCGATCACGGAAAAATACGGCTGCTTCACACCCGTATCATACAGACAACTTAAATCCGTCCCGATGCCGGCGTCCAAAAGCGCCTGCTTGACCGGCGCACCCGGCATCGAGCAGAGCACATCCGCCAGCGCCGCGAATCCGTTGCAGAATTTCGGATCCGGCAGCTCGCCGAGAGAAACGTTGTAGGCCAGATAAGTATTGTCCTGCTCCGACTCGCTCTCCATAATGGAGTACTCCCGCTCTACATGCAGCATCTCATCAAAAGCAGGCTCCGTCGCCAGCGTGGAATCCACCGCCAGCGCATCATATTTCGACAGATATTCCTCGTCGATATACGTAAGCTTCTCCGCCATATCCATATCCCCGTACAGATAGATATAGCTGTTTGACGGATGATAATATCTCTGATGAAAAGCCAGAAAATCCTCATAAGTAAGCTCCGGTATCACGTCCGGATCCCCGCCCGACTCCACCGCATACGACGTATGCGGATAAAGCGAATTCATGATCTCCCGCTCCAGCACATCATCCGGCGAAGAATAGGCCCCTTTCATCTCACTGTATACCACACCGTTGATGGTCAGCGCGTCGTCCGCACTCTCCATCTCATAATGCCACGCCTCCTGCCGGAAGATCTTCTCCTCCCGGTAAATATTAGGATGCAGCACCGCATCCAGATAGACGTCCATCAGATTCTGGAAGTCCTTGTCGTTGCAGCTCGCCACAGGATACACCGTCTTGTCCGGATACGTCATGGCATTCAAAAAGGTGTTCAAAGAGCCCTTGGCCAGCTCAATAAACGGATCCTTCACCGGAAATTTGTCCGACCCGCAGAGCACCGTATGTTCCACGATATGCGCCACGCCCGTGCTGTCCTTCGGCGGCGTCCGGAATCCGATATAAAACACCTTATTCTCGTCATCATTCGACAAAAGCGCCACCCTGGCTCCCGTCTTATTATGTCTCAGCAAATAGCCGACCGAATTTAAATCCCCGATCGTCTGCTTCTCGATCACTGTGTAAGCCTGTAACTGTTCTATCTGCATAATCTGTATAAACTCCTTTCGCTCCTGTATCCTTAACATCACATTTAATGTATAGTATACCACCCAAACTAAAATTTAGTAAAGTAAAAACCGCAGTTATCTATCCTGCGGTCCACCGATTCTCCCGTATACAACATACTTTCTTTATTTAAACACTGAAGGTCATCACCGCCAGCTTCGACAACACCAGCTCCTGTACCACGACCCCGCACTTTTTCTTCTGCGCCAGGTTCATCTTCACAAACTCCTCCAGCTTCATCACCTTACTCTCATAACGCACGCCGCTTCCGCCAGGAAACCGCTTCTTCTCCACCAGCATACTGACCTTGACTCTGGCTTTCAGCTGCTGATAGGTCCTATAGGAAAACTGTTCCGGCGTCATATAATAAAGCTGGCTCTCCAGCGTCGTCTCCGGATCGGTATCTTTGAGGATATAGTGCTCCACGATGCTCTTATATTTAAACGTGACCATCTCGTCTCCCAGAATCTCCGCGTAGCTGTACTTCGCTCCCAGATACAAAGACCCCGTATCCTGCATGAAATATTTAAAATCCCTGTTCTGTACTTCTTCTGTCCCGCTCATCTGTTTCTCCATCGCACCTGTCCTTACCGCTCTTCCTCAGTGAAGCAAAGCCTCGATCTTATCCCCGCTCATCCGGATGGCCTCCTCGATCGACCGTCTGCTCAGACCCGACTCCTGCATCACTTCCTCGATCGTCACCTTCCGGTGCAGCTCCGCATACAGCTCGTTGGCCGCCTTCGCCACCCTGTTGACCTTATCCAGAATCCGCTGGTCTTTCTTCACTTCTTCCGCGTTCTCCGCAATATATTCCTCCATGGCATCCATGATCATCTTCCCCAGCATCCCCTCAGCTTCAGAGGCATGTTCGAGCGCGCCCAGCATCGTGACTCCCGCTGCCACCGCCACATTGCCCTCTCCGATCAGATCCTCCAGGAAGACGCCCTGCCCTGCATAGAGCTTCGCAATCTCCGCCACCTCCGGAAGATACAGCTCCGTCAGCCTGCTTCGCGCGTCCCCGTCTCCGGCCATCGCCGACAGTGTGATCGCTTCCCGCTCTCCGGCAGACACCTGCGGCAGCGCCCGCAGCGTTTCCAGATAATGCTCCAGATAATCCTTCTCTTCCGGGGCCAGATATTCGTCCGGATCCACCGGCTCCCCGACCCCGATCTTACGCTGATGCAGATAGGCGTAGACCATATCCATCTGCTCTCCGCTTAAGGCCAGCGGCCCGAAGGCCTCCTCCACCTGCTGCGCCGAGATACAATTTCCCTGCTCCTTCGCCGTATTCTTCACCTGCTCTAAAGTCTTCGCAAATAAGATCTCTTTCTTCTCCGTACTCACGCCGCTACCATAATCCTTTACGCTTATTTCTGTTTCTGTCGTTATTTTCATTTATCATGCATTTTCACTACCACGCATTTCCATTATCATGCATTTTCGTGCCGACCGGGCGTCTGTGCTTCCCGTCCCCTGCTTTTACGGTTTCTGGATATGCGTATGGGTATACAGATGTTCCTCGCAGTACTCATAATTGCCGTCGCACTTGGAGCAGAACCGGAACTGAAGATTGGGACTGTCCACCTCTGTCCTGCCGCAGATTGCGCATTTATGCTTGGTGATGCCCGTGTTTCGCCTTACATCCCGCTTAAACTCATGCCGTCTGTGGATCTGCTTCGGATTCAGATGCATCATATTGCGTGAGGTGAAAAAGAATACCACAAAATTGAGCAGCGATGCGCCGATCGCAAATTTGTGTTCCACCCCCGGCGACATAAAATCAAACAGCAGCATGACCGCATAAGCGACACCCATCCACTTGACCTTCACCGGTATGATAAACATCAGCAGAACCTGTACCTCCGGGAAAGTCGCCGCAAAGGCAAGGAAGATCGACATATTGATATAGTAGGTGCTGAAATATAACGAAGCGTACTGGAAATAAGGCGCCGCTCCGCCTGCAAGTTGTGCGCCGTTAAACAGATAACGGTATCCCATCAAAAGGAAACTGCCTGCGATGGTAAACAGCATCCCCTGAAAAAGATACACATTATACCGGTAGGTTCCCCATGTCCGTTCCAGCGTCGTGCCTATGGAACAGTAGAAATACAGCATGATGACCGTTAGAAAGATATTGCCGCTTGAAGGCGGGATCAGGATCCATGTGAACAGCCTCCACACCTGCCCGTGCAGCACCGCATAAGGATCCAGCGTAAGATAACCGTACAGTATGCCCTGTCCGCCAAACATCTGCAGCACATATCCTACGGCATAGCACATCACCAGCACAAACGAAAGATTGCTGATCGCGTATTTTCCGAATTTACGTTCAAAAGGACTCATTTTCATTTTAACCACACGCCTTTCAAGTATTTTCATCTGCAAAATTGAATACATTTTATGGTACGAACTGCTACTATTCTATCATTCCTCTATTTAAAAGTAAACGATACAGCCTCCAAAAATACACAAGTCATAAAAATTTTATAAATACAACCGAAAATCTTAACACTTTACCAACAATTAGCCGATTGCTTTTTGCAAAATGGTGTCGTATAATGACAGAGTCCATCAGGCAGTCTTTCCTATTATAATGTGAACGTATGCAGAGAGCACATATTGTGAGAGCCGGCCTGACACAGTGTATCGTAAAGATATAGAATAGATATAGAAGGAGTGATATCTGAAATGAGTCAGATGCAGTATACCCTCGGTATTGATATCGGTTCCACGACCGTGAAGATCGCCGTTCTCGACCAACGGCAGCAGGTACTCTTTTCCGACTATCAAAGACACTTTGCCAACATAAAAGAAACCCTGTCCGATCTGCTGCAGAAAGCCTACAGCAGGCTGGGCAGTCTGACAGTACATCCCATGATCACCGGCTCCGGCGGTCTCACACTGGCCAACCATCTGGAAATTCCTTTCGTACAGGAAGTGATCGCCGTCTCCACCTCCCTGCAGACTTTCGCTCCGGTAACGGACGTGGCCATTGAGCTGGGCGGCGAGGACGCCAAGATCATCTACTTCGAAGGCGGCAACGTGGAGCAGCGCATGAACGGGATCTGTGCCGGCGGTACCGGTTCTTTCATCGACCAGATGGCCTCCCTGCTGCAGACGGATGCGCCGGGCCTCAACGAATATGCGAAAAATTACCATTCCCTGTACACCATCGCGGCACGGTGCGGCGTCTTCGCTAAATCCGATATCCAGCCGCTGATCAACGAAGGGGCCACAAAAGAAGACCTGTCGGCCTCCATTTTTCAGGCTGTGGTAAATCAGACCATCAGCGGTCTTGCCTGCGGCAAGCCGATCAGGGGACACGTGGCCTTTCTGGGCGGCCCGCTGCACTTTCTGTCGGAGTTGAAGCAGGCTTTTATCCGCACCCTGAAACTGGACGAAGAACATATCATCGACCTGGACGACTCCCATCTGTTCGCAGCCATCGGTTCCGCCCTGAATGCCAAAGAAGACGTCTCCTACACAATGGAGGAGATGGTTGGCAAACTCGCTTCCGACATCCATATGGAATTCGAAGTGGAGCGCATGGAGCCGCTTTTTGCCTCAACGCAGGAATACGAGACTTTCCGCCGCAGGCACGCCGTCCATCATGTGTCCACTGCCGACCTGTCTACCTACAAAGGTAACTGCTTCCTGGGGATCGACGCCGGTTCCACCACGACCAAGGTCGCTTTGGTGGGGGAAGACGGCTCCCTGCTCTACTCTTTTTACAGCAGCAATGACGGCAGCCCGCTAAAGACGGCTATCCGTTCCCTGAAAGAGATCCACGCCCTTCTGCCGGAGGGTGTCAAAATTGTGCGCTCCTGTTCCACCGGCTACGGCGAAGCGCTGATGAAAGCCGCCTTTCTTCTCGACGACGGCGAAGTGGAGACCGTCGCCCATTATTTTGCCGCCGCTTTCTTCGACCCGCAGGTGGATTGTATCCTGGATATCGGCGGACAGGACATGAAATGCATCAAGATCAAGAACCAGACGGTAGACAGCGTGCAGCTGAACGAGGCCTGTTCCTCCGGCTGCGGCTCCTTTATCGAGACCTTCGCCAAGTCGTTAAATTACAGTGTTGATGATTTTGCCAGAGCGGCCCTTTTTGCCGAACATCCCATCGACCTTGGCACCCGCTGTACCGTGTTCATGAATTCCAAAGTAAAACAGGCCCAGAAAGAGGGGGCTTCCGTCTCCGATATCTCCGCCGGCCTGGCCTATTCCGTGATCAAGAACGCACTGTTCAAAGTGATCAAGGTATCCGACGCCTCGGAACTGGGCCGCAATATCGTCGTGCAGGGCGGTACCTTTTACAATGACGCGGTGCTGCGAAGCTTCGAGAAAATAGCGGGCTGTGAGGCCATAAGACCCGATATCGCCGGTATCATGGGCGCTTTCGGCTCCGCCCTGATCGCCAGAGAACACTATCAGGACGGTTATAAGACTTCCATGCTCAGTATCGAGCAGATCATGAATCTGCAGTTTGAGACGAGTATGGCCAAATGCAAAGGCTGCACCAACAACTGCCGACTGACCATCAACAAATTTACGGGAGGCCGCCAGTACATTTCCGGCAACCGCTGCGAACGCGGCCTGGGCAAAACCAAAAACGAAAACGGTATGCCGAATCTTTACGACTATAAGCTCAAAAGGCTTTTTTCCTATGAACCGCTTTCTCCCGACAAGGCGCCCCGGGGCACTGTCGGCATTCCGCGCGTTCTGAATATGTACGAAAATTATCCGTTCTGGTTCACCTTCTTTACGAAGCTGGGCTACCGGGTGGTACTCTCCCCCGTCTCCAACCGCAGGATCTATGAGCTGGGAATCGAGTCCATCCCCAGCGAATCGGAATGCTACCCCGCGAAGCTGGCCCACGGCCATGTGGCCTGGCTGATCAGCCAGAAGGTGGATTTCATCTTCTATCCCGCCCTCTTTTACGAGCGGGATGAGTTTCATGAGGCCAACAACCACTACAACTGCCCGATCGTCACCTCCTACTCGGAAAACATCAAGAACAATGTGGATGAGATCTGCCGAGGTGAAGTGATACTGCGCAATCCTTTCATGTCCTTCCGTTCTCTGCAGACAGTGACTTCCGCCCTCACCAGAGAGTTTCAGGAGCTGCCTGTCACGGAAGTGATGAACGCCGCCGAGGCGGCCTGGGATGAGCTGGCCCGCGCACGTCAGGATATGCGGGACAAGGGAGAAGAAGTCCTGCGCTTCCTGGAGAAGAACCACAAACGGGGCATCGTCCTTGCCGGCAGGCCCTACCATATCGACCCGGAGATCAACCACGGGATTCCGGAGCTGATCAACTCCTACGATCTGGCCGTACTGACGGAGGATGCCATCTCCCACCTGGCCAAACCCGAGCGGCCATTGATCGTGTCCGACCAGTGGATGTACCACTCCAGACTGTATGCTGCCGCAAGTTATGTGAAGACAAGGGACGACCTCGACCTGATCCAGCTCAATTCCTTCGGCTGCGGCCTGGATGCCGTCACTACGGATCAGGTCAACGATATCCTCTCCGGCTCCGGCAAGATCTACACCTGCCTCAAGATCGACGAAGTCAACAATCTCGGGGCCGCCAGGATCCGCATACGCTCCCTGCTCTCCGCCATCAAGGTACGGGAGCAGAAGCACAAGCAGCGCACGATCCGTTCCAGCGCCATCAACAAGGTGCCTTTCACCGAGGAGATGCGCAAAGACTATACGATCCTCTGCCCGCAGATGTCACCGATTCATTTCGAAATCCTGCAGGCCGGCTTCAAAGCCTGCGGCTATCACTTCGAAGTGCTGGACAACGCCAACCGGCACGCGGTGGATGTGGGACTGAAATATGTAAATAATGACGCGTGTTATCCTTCCCTGATCGTGGTAGGACAGATTATGGATGCCCTGCTTTCAGGGCGCTATGACTTGAATAAAGTGGCGGTCATCATGACCCAGACCGGCGGCGGATGCCGCGCCACCAACTATGTGGGCTTTATCAGGCGCGCCCTGGAAAAAGCCGGTATGCCGCAGATCCCCGTGATCTCCCTGAACCTGGCCGGCATCGAAACCAATCCCGGCTTCCATCTGAATGCCGAGCTGCTTCTGCGGGCGACCTACAGCGCACTCTTCGGAGACATTTTCATGCGCTGCGTCTACCGTATGCGCCCTTATGAGAAAGAACCGGGCTCCGTAGACCGGCTTCACCGCGAATGGGTTCAAAAATGCTGTACCTTCGTATCCGGCAAACACATGAATCACTTTACCTTCCGCAAAATGTGCCGCCAGATCATACGGGATTTTGACGCCGTTCCGATCCATGAAGAGATGTTAAAACCCAGAGTCGGTATCGTGGGCGAGATCCTTGTGAAATTCGCACCGGCCGCCAACAACCATCTGGTGGAGCTGTTAGAGACGGAAGGCGCCGAGGCTGTCGTGCCCGACCTGCTGGATTTCATGCTCTACTGCTTCTACAACCAGATATACAAAGCGGATTACCTGGGAACCTCCGGCAAAGCGGCGCTTATCTCGAGACTGGGCATCCGGGTAATCGAGAAGCTGCGCGCACCGGCCGCCAAAGCCTTTGAAAAGAGCCGGCACTTCACACCGCCGGTCAGCATCTACAAACTCGTGGAATATGCAGAACCGATCGTCAATATCGGCAACCAGACAGGTGAAGGCTGGTTCCTGACAGGCGAGATGGTAGAACTGATCCACAGCGGCGTCAACAATATTGTCTGCACCCAGCCCTTTGGCTGCCTGCCCAACCATGTGGTCGGCAAAGGCGTTATCAAGGAACTGCGCAGGCGCTTCCCTCTCTCCAATATCGTGGCCATCGACTACGATCCCGGAGCAAGCGAAGTCAACCAGCTGAACCGGATCAAGCTGATGCTGTCCACCGCTCAGAAAAATCTGAAACAAAAGGATATGCAATAAGATCGTTTGAAGACGGTGCGGAGCCTCCGTGGCAGGAATTAAAAATTCTAACGTTGGTAGCCATAAAAATCCCCGGGATGCAGGATCTTCCCAGATCCTGCATCCCGGGGATTCTATTAACATTCCTGTCGAACGACGTAGCAGCGAAACCTGCCGTTATGCTTACGCACATGCGCATCTGTCACATCTGCTTTCTCACCACCAGATATTCATTGTCCAGCTGATAAAAAGAACACGCAAAATTATCTCCGCGCAAAAAGCGGCTCATATCGTCCTCATCCAGATCTACCATACAGACATAGCACTCATAGTCTTCATCATACTGGTAATTGCTGCAAGTATCACAACTGCTCATCGTCCATCCTGCTTTCTAACCCGGCCGCTGCCGCTTAATAAAAAGTCTTGTCCACCCTGCGGTTCACAAACTTGATCTTATCCCTGATCTCCTCCGCCAGTTCCTGAATGGCGTCATCGGCCGTCTCCTTCTGCAGCTGGTTTACACAAAAAATGCAGGTGCCGAATTTGTCATTGGAAAAGAACTTCGGCTTCTCCCACTTTACAAAATAAGATACCCTGTGTTTGAGCAGTAACTTTTCAATCTTCTCCTTGGTCGCAAGATCGTTCACCTGACACCACTCCAGCTCGTTATGTACCTTCACTTTCTGATATGCAGTCTCCATGATCCCCTCCGTGTCTTTTACGGTCAAAGCCGTAGTACAATATGATTATAGCCTATTTTGAGCAAATGTGCAATTATTGCGTGCCTGCTTTTTTTATGATATAGTATAAAAAGGTAACAGTTCAGCCTTCGGCTTCCCTGTTACGGAATCTGCCCATTCCAAGTCGCCTACGGCGAGGGGCAGATTCTTTTGGCCCAATTTACATATTCTCACGGCCTTTGCAGTAAATGCAAAGACCTGGACTGAACGGTTACATAAAAATTTACTATTCACGGTGCCCTGCCCCCTGCTGCTGGGCGTCCGGCTGATATACCAAATTTATGAAATGTGAGGAACGATACCATGCCCATCAAAGTAGCAGATTCTCTACCGGCAACCACCACACTGGAGAAGGAAAATATTTTCGTCATGACGGAATACCGTGCCATGCACCAGGATATCCGGCCGCTGGATGTGCTGATCCTGAATCTGATGCCTACCAAGATCGTGACAGAGACCCAGCTTCTGCGCAAACTGTCCAACACACCGCTGCAGGTCAATGTGGAGTTCCTGCAGACCGCCAGCTATGTGCCGCAGCATACCGATTCCAATCATCTGGAATCCTTCTACACTACCTTCGATCAGGTAAAAGACCGGAAATACGACGGCATGATCATCACCGGCGCGCCTCTGGACTATGTGAAATTCGAGGATGTCACCTACTGGGATGAACTCTGCACCATTATGGCCTGGGGAAAGAAACACGTCCACTGCACTCTGCATCTGTGCTGGGGCGCTTTTGCCGGACTCTATTACCTCTACGGACTGGACCGCTATGATTTGAAGGAAAAACTCTCCGGCGTCTACGCCCACAAGATCATAAAAAGGAATTCTCCTCTTTTCCGGGGATTCGACGATATCTTCTATGCCCCGCAGTCCCGTGCCATGGGAATCACGGCCGAGAAGATAGCCTCCGTCCCGGATCTGGAGTTGATGGCTATATCCGACGAGGCCGGTGTCACCATCGTCAAGACAACCGACAGCCGGCATTTCTTCGTCACCTGCCATCCGGAATACGATGCCGATACGCTGGCGCAGGAATACTACCGTGATCTGGGCAAAGGCATGAATCCGGCCGTACCGGCCAACTATTTTCCGGACGACAACCCGGAGAATCCGCCCATCGTCAACTGGCGCTCCACCGGACAGCTGTTGTATTCCAACTGGTTGAATTATTACGTATACCAGACGACGCCGTATGATATTCGGACGATTGAATAAAGGGGTCGGAAACGGTTTGTTTTCAAGGGTTTGCAGTACTGCGCCCAGGATGCGGCGCACATAAAAAAGAGAATACCCTGTCTTGCAGGTTCTTTCTTGATTTTGGGTATCATAAGGTAAAAAGCAGGTAGAAATATCTGCTTTTTATTTATGACCATCAAGAAGATGATGAAACGTTGCATATCTTTATAAAATCAAGTCCCCATACATGTCGCTGTCCCAAATCCGGCCTGTAGCACGTGACCGGGCCAGCGCTTATGCTTCTGCGATCAATGAAGTCCTCCTCGGATGTATTCAGGTTGCAGACTGATTCCACCTTTTGCAGAATCTGCCGGACTACCTGAAGGAATGCTCATGTACAGTAAAGAAGCAAGCAACCGAAAATAAGAGATAGACCGCCAGCACCACACTATTCCATGAGATAGCCAGTTATACACATTCCTACAAGTCCAAACTTTTTCCTGCAAGAATCACCCTATCTTTCCTATCTTTTTATAAAATTTAAATTTTCATTATGGTATTGCATTATCACCTACATGGTGTTAATATATTCATACACCCACAAAATGTTAATATAAAAGGAGGACAAAATGGCACAGCAAATTTCTGAATCTGAATTGGTACTAATGAAAATCATTTGGAAGAATGGCGGCACAGCCTTATACTCTGTCATCATGGAGGAATTGGAAAAAGATAAAAGCGAATGGAAGAACAACACCGTACTCACGCTGCTTTCTCGTCTGGGCGAAAAAAAATTCTTGAAAGTGAAAAAAATCGGCAGGAAGAATGAGTATGTGGCTACGGTAACAGAAGCGGAATACCAGACCATGCAAACCCACAGCTTTCTTGATAAAGTCTACGGCGGGAATGTGAAAAACTTAGTATCAACCTTGTTGCGGCAGGATATTCTTTCGGCAGACGAATTAAAAGAGATTGAAACATTTTGGAGAAAAGAAAATGAGTGAATTTATAAAAATATTATTGTCGCTGTCTGTTTCCGGCGCACTGTTACTGCTTCTCATTTTGGGATTGAAGCCGCTGTATAAAAACAGATTCAGCAGGCGTTGGCAGTATTATATCTGGATAGTTGTTGCGCTGCGGTTTCTGCTTCCCTTTACTCACGATACTACGATTGTTGGAAGTCTGTTTGAAAAAATCGACACAGCAGTAATAACGAATGAAATCCCTACAAGCCACAATGTACCCGTTGCTGTCAACCCGGACAACAGCAAATCAGAGCCGGCACAGACAAACCGGGAAATAAACGCCACTACCTTGCGTGAGCCGTTTAATAAATATGTCTGCCTGTTTTTTATCTGGTCAGCATTGGCACTGGTTTTATTTGTCCGTAAGGTAACAGTATATCAAAGATTTATTCAATACATCAAAGCGGGAAATAAAGAGGTATCAGATATAAAAATCTTGAATCTGCTATCTGATTGTGAAGAAAAACTGAATATCAAAGCAGGTGTGGAATTATGCCAAAATGCGCTGATAAATTCCCCCATTATGATTGGCTTTTTTCGACCAAGCATTATTTTACCAGCTAAAGAACTGGGGAGTAAGGAACTGTCCTATATATTTGCACATGAACTAATTCACTATAAAAGGAAGGATATGTTTTACAAATGGCTGATAGAGATTGCCGCTTGTGTACATTGGTTTAACCCATTTGTGTATTTACTGGGAAAGGAGGTAAACAGAACTTGTGAATTGTCATGTGATGAAGCGGTTGTACTCATATTGGGTGACAAAACGAAACGAGAGTATGGAGATATGCTGATTTCATTTGTGAGAGCAGACAATCAGTATAAAAGTTCTTTGGCATCCGTTACTTTAACAGAAGGAGCAGAACAACTAAAAGAAAGGTTAGGTGCTATTATGGAATTAAAAAAGAAATCTAAATCAATTAAAGTGATTACCGCCATTTTCACTTTTTCACTCTGTATTTGCTTTGCAGCAGCTGGCGCATATGCTGCGCCAGGCCAACCCGAAGAAAAGAAAATGCAGGAACAGGAACAGAGCGAACAGAGAATTGAAGAATCGGAAATTTCTGTCAGCGAAGATGAAAATTACAAGTCTATATATACGCAGAATGGATATTTCTATAATTCCTACATTATCGAAATGGGCTGGAACGTGTATGGAGATGAGTATTCCGACCAGACAGAATTGATTCTGAAAGATGGCTCAGTAATGAAAGTATATTTTAGTGATACTTCAAAGGATTATATCGCTGATAAAGGGGCGATTGCTACGACAACCGAACTCTTATCGTATCTAAAAGATATAAATACTTATCCGACAATAGAAACGCCGGTTATTACAAAGATTGTCTATGCAGGCGATGAAGATATGTCAGCATTGAGGGAAGAATTTTATCAAGACGGAGATGTTTACGGCTTTTCAGCACTCTTTTCACTCTTAGACGAGGCAGGACAAAAAGAGTGGTATCAAAAAATATATGACGCTGATAAAGTTGCTTTCTTTTCAGCAGTAATAGGATATATGGATAATGACTTGATTTCTGTATACGCAGACAAAGCAGAACAGGACGGAAAAACTAATTTCTTTTCTGCATTTCTGAATTACATGCAGCCGGATATGATAAAACAATATGCTGAAAAATATTATGCGGCAGATGATGTTAGCCGCTTTGCGGTTATGATTCCATACATGGCAGAAAAGGAACAGCAGGATTGGCTCAAGAAAGCACAGGCAGATAAGAAAAATTCTTTTTTCACAGTATTATCTGATAATTTATTTTGACAAACAATAGTAGTCTGAACAGCAACGTTGAAAGGGCAGCCGACTACAAGCGTAGCTGCCCTTTTGCTGCCCCAAAAATAGTATCCATTTTGCACCCCCATGTGGGAGAAAGTGGGAATCGTAATCTTGTGCCTTATGGAACTTTTCTGGAGAAATATGAAATATCTGAAATCAGTTCCTTTTGCAATGGGATCAAACGGGATATCTCCCCGGTCAAGAATGCGATATCCCATAATGTAAGTTCTGGAAATGCAAGGTGGCATTCATGCCTGATTGCACAAATTTCAATCTGGGTTCACTGCTACAAAAACAAGCTGGCATTGTTATAATCTGCCAGCTTATCTCATGCTTTATGATACCCAAAATCAACAAAGAACCATTTTGCCAGAATGCCCTCTTATCTTACATTTCATCACACTGCCTGCCGACAGCCATCTAAAAACATTTTTCTACGCCATCGTCTTAACCAATGCCATACATCATACCATCTGCTTTCCAAATCTTAAAAGATATTGCTGTGCGGCCTGTAAAGAGATATCCAACTTATTCTGCAATCTTGTCAAAATATCTTTCTCAGAAAGGCCAAATTCAAAACCAGATTCAATAATTTCTTCTGCACGTCCTTCTATTTTCCCTTTTTCCATACCTTTTTCCATATTCTCCTGATCCCGCATCAGGTTCTTTGCACAGTTCCACATCCTGCATTATCTTACTGAACATGAAATCATTCGATATCCCTAGTGATTCCCATATTGTATTAAGTTCTGTCTGGTTTTCCATCTTCCAGTTCCTCTTTTCTTTGATTATATTATACAAATTTCCCCTGTAAAATACAACCGGTATTCTTTCCTGAAAAGCAGAGATAATCTAAAGTCCATCTCTGAAGTCTGCCCGTTATCTTCTGTTGGTCATACTGCATAGAGATTAACTCACCAACTTATCCTGCTCCACATCATCAATATCCTGACATGACACAGCCTGTGTCAGTGGCAGAAGATAATCCAGTAATACATTGGTGCCAATCAGCATCCTATCTACTATATTCTTCTTTGCACCTTCCATTTTCCGCCAACGAAAAAAGTGCCCTCCCGTTGCACCGCAATATGCAATATGAAAGACACTTTTATACGCCTCTGCCAATACTACTAATTTTTCAAAGAGATAAACCGCCTGCAAACATTTAATTCTCCTGCAGATATTCCTCCATAAAAGTCTCCTCCGACACGATCCTCACGCCAAGCTCCTTCGCCTTCTTGTTCTTGGAGGACTGTGACGTCGCATCATTATTAATCAGACAGACCGTCTTCCCGGTGACACTGCCGGTGACCTTGCCGCCCCGGTTCTCGATCTCGGCCTTGAGCGCATTCCGGTTCTCATAGTGCTCCAGGCTGCCGGTGATGACAAAGGACATGCCCGCCAGCGTCTGGCTGCCTTCCTCCACCGTTTCTTCGGCCAGACGAAGTTCTCTCATCAGACGTTCCAGCTGATCCAGTTTCTCTTCTCTGTGAAAAAAATCATGAATCCCCGCCGCGATAACACCGCCGACGCCGTCCACCTCATTCAATTCCTCCACTGTTGCCTGCCGCAGCGCCTCCAGTGAATTTTGGAAATGCCGGCAGAGGATCTTCGCATTGGCCACTCCTACATTCTCGATACCAAGCCCGTAAATCACCCGCGCCAGCGTAGTATCTCTCGCCTTCTCAATGCTTTCCATGAGATTACTGTAAGATTTCTCCCCGAAACCTTCCATCTGCGTGATCTCCTGCTCATACCGGTCCAGTTTAAAAAGATCCGCAAACTCATGCAGAAATCCTCTGGCCAGAAATTTCTCCAGCGTAGATTCCGACAGACCGTCCACATTCAGCGCATCCCGGCTCACAAAGAGCGTAAATGCCTTGATCTTTTTCGCATCGCAGTCCGGATTGTTACAGTAAAGGGACTGCACATCATTGACCTGCCTGATCTGCGTAGGCTGGCCGCACACCGGGCACACAGCCGGAATCTCCAGCGTGTCGCTCTGTGTCAGATTCTCCGCGATCTGCGGAATGATCATATTGGCTTTATAGACCGTGATGCGGTCGCCAAGACCCAGCTTCAGATTTCTGACTATGCTGATATTGTGCACCGAGGCACGGCTGACCGTTGTGCCTTCCAGTTCAACAGGTGCAAAGATCGCCACCGGATTGATCAGGCCTGTACGGCTGGCACTCCACTCCATCTCCTGCAGCACCGTTTCCCGCAGTTCATCCGCCCACTTAAATGCGATGGAATCCCGCGGGAATTTTGCAGTCCTTCCGAGCGACTGCCCGTAGGCGATATCATTGTATGTCAGCACCAGACCGTCCGACGGCACGTCATAGGTCTGCACCCTGTTTTCAAAATATTCTATCCCTTCCAGTATCGTATCCGGATCGACCATCCTGAATTCCACCACGTCAAAACCCTGTTCCTGTAAAAAGGCGAACTGCTCCGCCCGCAGGCTTCCGCTCTCTTCCCTGTCTTCTTTTACAAGGCTGAATGCATAGAACTTGACATTGCGCCGGGCTGTGATCTCATTATTCAGCTGCCGTACCGAACCGCTGCACAGATTCCTCGGATTCTTATATTTAGCATCCACATCCTCGATCTCGCTGTTGATCCGTTCAAACTCGCTGTAGCTGATCACCGCTTCTCCGCGCAGCACCAGCTCTCCCTGATAGGGAATCGACAGCGGCACATTCCTGAACACCCGGGCATTGTTGGTGATGACTTCTCCCACTTCCCCATTACCTCTTGTCACAGCCTTATGCAGTTCCCCACCGGTATAAGTCAGCACGATCGTCAAACCGTCCAGCTTCCAGGAAAGCAGAGCCTCTTTCCCATTCAGCCAGTCTCGCAGTTCTTCCCTGCTCTTTGTTTTGGCAAGAGAGAGCATCGGACGCTCATGCCGCTCTTTCGGCAGTTCCTCCACCGCTTCAAACCCAACATTAACCGTAGGACTGTTGGCAAGCGTAACGCCCGTTCTTTTTTCCAGTTCCACCAACTCATCATACAGACGGTCATATTCAAAATTGCTCATGACTTCGGTGTCCTGCGCATAATAAACTTTGGCCGCATGATTTAACACCGCGACCAGTTCCTTCATACGATTGTTATCTGTTTCCTTCATATAAAATACCTGCCGTTTTTATAAATTTTCAGTCTCACTAATCAGTTTCCATTACAGATGTAATCCACAGTGTCTGTATAATCCGTCCATCTCATCCTGCGTCAATTCTCTGTATTCTCCAGGCTTCAATCCGTCGATCTTGACATTTATAACACGTGTTCTTTTCAGTGACGTCACCGTATAGTTCTGTGTCCTGCACATGCGCCGTATCTGCCTGTTAAGTCCCTGCGTCAATATCAAACGTATTGTCTTCGAACCTGTCTGCTCTATCGTGCAGGGTTTTGTCCTCACTTTCAGTTCTTCCAGATAAACCCCCTGCCGCAGACAATCCAACGCGTCCTTCGTCCATTCCTTTGACGTCTTGACGATATACTCTTTCTCATGGCCGTTAGCGCCGCGCATCATGGCTTCGATCAGCATACCGTCATTCGTCAGCAGCAACAGCCCTTCCGAGTCTTTATCCAGTCTGCCCGCATAAGTGACCCTCACCGGATATTTAATTTCATCCGTTACGATCTTCTCCGCATGGGCATCCCGCTCCGTACATACCACACCTTTCGGCTTATAATATGCCAGAACGACCTTCCTGTCCCTGCCTGTCACCTTTTTTCCGCGAACAAGGATTTCCTCCTGCCCGGTCACCTTAAGTCCCGTTACGGCGATCTTTCCGTCAACCGATACAACCCCCTGCCCGATCAGTTTATCCGCATCCCGCCGGGAACAGATCCCGCAATCCGCCAGATATTTATTTAGTCTTATCTCTCCCATCTGTACCACACTCCCTGCGCTGGCACTGCCAACCGTTTCACCTTGCTGATTCCTCCGCTGTTTCTCACGGCTGCTTTTTCGCAACAGGCTCCACCGCATGTTCCAGCAGAAATTCCCGCCATGCGTCATAATGCTTTGCATAAAGATGAACGCCGTCAAAAGTTAATTCCGCATTCAGGTAGCCCTCTTCATCCGTGAAGACCGGATTGACATCCAGATAAAAAACATCCGTTCCGTTTGCCAGCTCCGCCGAAGCGGCATTCTTGGAGTTGATATTCATATTATTGAACTCCGTCTCCATATTATTCTTTTCCTCACTCACATGGAGATTGGCCATAATATAGATGATCGCCTCCGGCTGCCATTCCCTGATCTGAATCAACACCTGACGATACTGCTCCAGATACATTTCCGTGTTGCCATATCCAAGTTCATTCATTCCCAGCATAATATAAATCTTACCATATTTCTTATTCTGCAGCACCTCCGGCATAAGAACTTTGCTGCCGGTCTTCTGATAAGTCACTTCCTCTTCCAGAATCTTAAAGATCGTCATACCGCTGTCGCAATAGAAATCCGCAGCATCCAGCCCCGCATAATCCGATATTCCAAGCGTCCTTGAATCCCCCAGAAATGCAGCATCATCAAAATAACTAATGTTTTCTTTTGCATAAGGATACTCTGTCGTCAATGCAACTTTTCCTGCATCTTCATAGTAACGTGAATCTGTCGGCGTCGGCTCATAAAATACAAAATTGGTGATACCCTTCGGTACAACTTCCGATTCTACGCCGTTTTCCGGAATATCGTATTCATCCTGCTGTCCGTCTTCACTTTGTAAATCGTTACTTTCTTCCTTGCGTTTTCCTGCATTTTCCGGTTCAGCTGCAGCATCCGGATTCCCGCATTCCGAATCTGCTGCATCGCCTCCTGACAAAGTATTCTCCGTCTGCGCCTCTTCTGTATTCCTGTTTTCCTCACCCTCTTCTGCATCACTCATGTTATTGATATCACTTGTATTTCTATTATCATCCTGCATGAGTCCATTTGAGATAGTTGCCAGCGCATCCCGTTCTCCGGGCATTTTGGCATATGACTTACAGACAAAGGTCTGGGCATCTCTGGCAATAGCACTGATGCCTATTTCATCAGAAGCAAACATCACCGCAATCGAAGTAAGAGATATCGCAATTAAATAAGGGCAGTTATATATATATGCCTTCCAGTCTCTCTTCTGCCTCTGCTCCTTTTGCTGCCTCTTTCGTTTCAGCTTCTCTAACTGTTTCTGCTGCTCCAGCTGACGCTGTTTCCTTACCTGTTCCAGTCGAATCTGTTGTTCTAGCTGATTCTGCTGCCCTGTCTGGCGCTGCTGTTCCAACTGCTTTTGCTTATCTATCTGGTTCTGTTGCTCCAACTGCTTCTCTTGCTCTATCCGCTTCTGTTGCTCCAGCTGCTCTTGTTGCTCTTTCTTGCTCTGCTGCTCCAACTGCTTTTGCTGCTCCAGCAGCTCCGTCCGTTTTTGCCGGTTCTGTTGATTCTGCTGCTTCTTTTTCTTTCCCTGCTGCTTTTGTTTTTTCATGCAATATCATCCTTTATTGATAACTTCCTTCATATCTTATGTTATAGTTAACGACATTAGATATTTCACTTTCCGCCTTGCAGGTGATTCCGTATATGGCTCCCGCAAGAGCCGGAAACAGAAATTTGTGATGTTGTTTACTATATGTAAAAGTAAAAATTCAAAATCTGAAATACAAAAAGGGATTATTACTTCCAACCATGATCTCATGTACGGAAAACCAGAATATCACCGCCAGCATGAGCACTGCAAACCATCTGTCTTTCCACTTATTATACCACCTGATTGGAAATGGTGTGGCGAATAAAATGCAGACCGCCAGAAGAGCCCCATATTCCTGCAGATACCGCAGGAGCTGTGTCACGCCTACCATAACACCCGTTTGTTGTATACCGAACATATTGCCCAGATAAGCAGCCAGCTGTTTCATATCGGAAATTGCAAAGACAACCCATGTTATTGGAATAACTGCCAGCGTGTAAAGTCTCCCGAGTATCTTCGTCCGCTCCATCCATTTGCCGTAGCTGTTCTTCTCGATCGTGAGCAGCAGGAAAAATAACAGCCCCCACAAAACGAAATTCCAGTCAGCCCCATGCCACAGTCCGGTAAATCCCCAGACAATAAAAACATTACATATGGTTCTCAACCTGCCTTTGCGGCTGCCGCCCAGAGGAAAGTATACATATTCCCGAAACCATCTTCCCAGTGTGATATGCCATCGACGCCAGAATTCCGATATGGATCTGGACGCATAGGGACTGTCAAAGTTCTGCGGAATCCTGAAACCGAGCATCTTACCCATCCCCATTGCCATAACGGAATATCCCCAGAAATCAAAATAAATCTGAAAGGAATATGCCGCAGCTCCCAGCCAGGCCACCCCCGGATGCAGGTTCCCCGCACCGGCAGTCATGATCGTATTCCAGAGCGTACCGATCTGGTTGGCCAGCAGAACCTTAAGTCCCAGCCCTAACGTAAAAAGTTTCAGGCCGTTTTCCAGATTCCGAATACGCATCCGTCTGCCGCACATCCTGTCCGCAACCTCATCATAGCGTACGATCGGCCCGGCGATCAACTGCGGAAACATGCTCACATAAGCGGCAAACGGCACGAACCCGGGGGGCTTCTCTATCACGCCGCGGTAACAATCCACCTGATAAGACACCATCTGAAAGGTATAGAAACTTATCCCCAGCGGAAGCGTCAGTGCCAGCACCGGTATCAGTTCGCTTCCTGCCAGCTGATTCACAGTGCCCGCCGCAAAATCCCAATACTTAAACAGAAACAGAAGGCTGAAATCAAATACAAGTGAAATGATCAGCGCCGCCCGGCGTCTCTTTACCCGGCGCTGTACCCGGTTCTGTATCGGTGCTGCCGGTTCCCAGAACATATATTTGCTGATCCCATAATTGACCACAACAGAAAAAATAAGCAGCAGAACAAAATAAGGTTCTCCCACTCCGTAAAATACAAGACTGCCCGCCAGTAAGATAAAATTGCGGTATTTGGCGGGAACGATCAGATACAATAACATAAAAACCGGCAGAAACCGGAATAAAAAATCCACACTGGAAAATAACATATACAGCACTCCCAAATAAAAGATAAAATCCCTATTTAGTATATTCCAGGCAGAATGATTTTACAAGGGAGAAACCTTCCTCTTTTCGACATTTTCTGCATCATTTTTGCATCAAAATTGCATCATAGTTGTATCATAACTGTGTCTTTGTCTTATAGTAAACGAAATTTCTGATGTCGTTAACTATAGCTATAACTTCTTCTAAGTCCTTTCGGATAGTGGTTTTTCATCTGACCGCCGGAGGCTTTTCCAAATCCCAGCGGATATCCCTGCCTGCACAGCAGCGTCCATCCTTTCTGCTCACCGCCTGTAAGGCCGGACAGGCTCTCACCGCGCAGATACCGCTGTGCCTCCTCCTGTGACAGTTCCAAAACTTTGTCCGTCTGTGCCCCTTTCAGTGCAAGAGCCAGTGCATGTGCCGGCTCCAGCCGGTTCTTCTTCTCCGTCGCAAGATGCAGTCCCGGACGCAGTACCTTTATCCCCTGCATGGAGATCATCTGTACCGGCACAAGATAGATCTGTTCTCCGAATTTCTGCACCCTGCCCCGCTGTCCGTTCAGCCAGTCCGGCGTCAGCCCCATCTCTTTTACGAAAAAGTCCTGCAGCTCAGCAGTCGGTTCCCTCTGCGCCACAGCCGCTCTTCTGGCGGCCTTTGCAGGCTGCGCCTTTCCCATATGACATACCCGCTGCGGCATCGGTGCCGACAGCGCTCCTTCCCGGCGAAGCCGCGCTATATAATGGCCTTCGCCTTTTAACCGATGCGGCCATAACCGCATGGTATGCATAATCCCCGGCGCCGGCTCATCCACCCATGCCGCCTGCCCCGGCGCAAAAGCCGCATCGTGCGGTACCTCTTCTATCCTGAATTCTCCATGTTTATGTAAAAATCTGCTGACCGTTCCCTCATTCTCCTCCGGTGCAAAGGTGCAGGTAGAATAGACGAGCACGCCTCCCGGTTTCAGCATTTTGACCGCTTCCTCCAGGATCATCAACTGCCTGTCCGCACACATACTCACATGCGCTTCGCTCCACTGTTCCACCGCCGTCTCATCCTTGCGGAACATCCCTTCTCCGGAACAGGGCGCATCCACCAGGATCCGGTCAAAAAAAGCCGGAAAAAGTTCTGCCATGCGCTCCGGCGGCTCACTGCACACAACACAGTTGCCGATCCCCATTCGTTCAACATTCCGGGACAGAATCTTTGCTCTGTCCGGTATCACTTCATTGGCCACCAGCAGTCCTTCTCCCCGCATCCGCCCGGCGATCTGTGTACTCTTGCCACCCGGCGCCGCACACAGATCCAATATGCATTCCCCCGGCTGCGGATCCAGAATCTCCACCACTGCCATAGCCGACGGCTCCTGAATATAATACGCCCCTGCCTCGTGCAGCACATCCTTCCCCGGCTGTTCCTCTGCCCGATAATAGAAACCTTCCTCCGCCCAGCTTACCGGTTCCAGAATAAAAGGCATCTGCTCTCTAAACGCCTCCCGTGAAGATTTCAACGGATTCATGCGCAGTCCGTAATACCTGTTTTTATCATAACTTGCCAGAAATGCTTCCCACTCCGACCCCAGCAGTCTTTCCATTCTCATACAGAATGCTTCCGGCAGCTGTTTCCTGTCTTCCATCATCGCTGTCCATTCCTTTCCTGTCCCTCAAAGGCCGGCACACTTCGCACCGGTTCGTGCACAGATTTCCATTCCATTCGTTTACTATATGCTCACTCAATAAAATACCGTTATTTACAGGTTCAGTATACTCGATTACGCCGCTTTGGACAATCTCGAATTACACTGTATTTTCTCTTGTATACATTTTTATTGATTTATATATATTATTATAAAATAATTTAATTTCATTTGCATCCAGCATACTGTAAATTATTTTATTTGTGTTTAAATTTTGTATGTTTTTTCTGAATACCGTTAATAACATGTTAAAATTCAAAATTTACTTTTGTTTCTTTTAAATTTCTTTACAATTAATTGACTAAAATAACTTTTGCGACTATAATTTGAATATAAGATAGAATCGCGGTTTTATTATTATTTTGGCATAATTGTAGCACAATTTTATTGCGAGGAGGGGTTTACATTGCTGCACATCACATCATTAAGCGAGGGCCTTGATATCTTCAAGGCTCTCGGCTCAGATGTCAGGATCGAAATACTCAATATCCTGCTGGAAAACAACAATATGAGTATGAACGAACTGGCATCCAATCTCAACATCACCAACGGCGCCCTGACAAGCCACATCAAGAAGCTGGAGAGCTGCGGTCTGATCACGATCTCCAGTGAGTCGGCAGGACACGGCAACCAGAAGCTTTGTTCCGTCCATCTGGACAAGATTCTCATTGATCTGGAGAAGCAGGAGGATTTTCAGAATATTTACAGCACTGACTTAAAAGTCGGCCATTATTCCAATTACAGGGTCTGCCCCACCTGCGGGCTGGCCTCCGACAAGGCACTGATCGGTGAAGTTGACGATGCCAGATATTTTGATCATCCGGAGCGTTACACAGCCGATATCCTCTGGTTCACCAAAGGATTTGTAGAATATAACATTCCAAACTTCATCCCCAGCTATCAGAAGATCACCCAGCTTACACTCTCCGCCGAGTTATGTTCCGAGGCGCCCGGTGTCAATAATGTATGGCCCTCCGACATTTCCTTCTATATTAATGATGTATGCGTGGGCAGCTGGCTCTCTCCCGGCGATTTCGGAGATTCAAGGGGACTGTTTACCCCTGACTGGTGGTTTCCCAACTGGAACCAGTACGGCATGTTGAAACTGCTCGTCATCAACAAGAAGGGCACCTACATTGACGGCCTGCAGATCTCCGATGTGACCATAGACAGCCTGCAGCTCGATTACCGCAGCAGCATCCGTTTCCGCATGGCAGTCGAGGATGATGCGGCTCATGTGGGCGGCCTCACCATTTTCGGCAAGACCTTCGGCAATTACGGGCAGGATATCAAAGTCAGTCTCCACTACGCGCCCATGGAAGAGGCGCCTTCACAGCAGCGTGACACTTCCGCAGCGTCGGATTAAGCTATTGTAACCGGAATTTCCAATGTCGTTAACTATAAGATCTCCTGAAGTTTTTCATAAAAAAGGCTCTGCAGAACTGCAGAACCTTTTTTATCTCTTTCACGCCTCTTAATATTTCACGCCCCAGACACTCTCATTGGCGCCCACCGCGCTGAACGTCATCACCTGCGTCCCTGCCTCATCGTTCATCTGGCAGAACACGCCGCTGTAGGCGGTGCCGTCGTAAGTGATCGACATATAGCACGTCCCTGCCTCAGCCTCCCAGCTGCCCGTAATGCCGTCGCCATACACACTGCCGTCTTCCTGCAGATACAGGATAAAGGGCTGCGCGATCTCGGCGTCAATGGCCGTTCCCTGGTTGATGACATAGTATCTTCCCGCCATATCGGCCATCTCATATCCGCTGCCGCTTACAGTCTCGCCGGCTGTGGCATAAGGCAGCATGCAGGGCCAGCCCTCCTCATTGACGATAAACTGGTGTACACGGGGTTCATGCTCCTCCGTCTTATTGTCAAACCGGGTATGGTTCACGATATACTTCTTTCCGTCCTCGTCAATAAAAGCCGAATTGTGCCCGGTAGCCATATAGGCCACTTCCAGGCTGGGCAGGTTGTAGTTACCCGACAGCTTCAGGCCGAACGGATAATGCTGCGGGTTCTCCGTATCCAACGGAAATTCTCCGTTCATATCCACGTAATCCCCGTCGATCGTCTCGCTGCGGAAGACCCTGATCTGATAACCGCCCTCCCGTGCCAGACCGCCGTAGGATACAAACAGATAGTAATATCCGCTCTCTTCATCATACAGAATATACGGCGCCTCAATGGAACTGTGGTTGCCGCCCAGCAGTCTTTTACCAAAGTAAGGATCGACCCTCTTCTCCTCATCTGCCTCCGGGTGAATCACTTCGCCCGTCTGCGCATCCAGCTCCAGCAGATACATACCGCCCGACCAGGAACCGTACACCATCCACAGCCGCCCGTCCTGGTCGTACAGCACCGTCGGGTCTATGGCGTTGGGATACTTGTTGAAATTATACTCGTTACTCTTCTTGATATATCTGTCCTTCGCTTCTTCACGCTCCACATAGTCCACAACATCCGTAGCGTCCAGCGTCTCCGCCGTAAAGCCGGAATAGATCAGCGCTCCTTTCCACTCATAAGGCCCTTCCACATTTTCGCTGGTGGCATAGCAGAGATTAGAGGCATTCCAGGTGGAAGTCGTACAGAAGTACAGATAGTAAAGTCCCGTGGCTTCATTGTAGATCACGTCCGGCGCCCACACATGCCATCCCCTGTCGTCTGTGGGAATCAGACTTTTCTTGCTGCCTGCATAGGCAAAGGCTTCTTCGTTGCCCATCAGCTCGTAATAGATCGGATCCTTCACTTTATACCCTGTTCCGATAGGCGTCCAGCTGCTGAGATCCTCGGATACCGCCGTGGACATATGGGAACCGAATATGTAATATTTGCCGTCCGCCTTAAAAATGGACGGATCGTGCACGCTGACCCCGGCACTCAGTTTCGCCGTGGTAATTCCTTCCAGATCAACCGTAAAATCCAGATCCGCAGGCGCCTCCTGTGCGCCGGCATCTGTGTCTTTGTTTTCTTCGTCTGTTGCCGCTTCCCCGGAAGCTCCCTCTGCTCCGCTTCCTGCTTCCTGTTGTCCGTCTGTTTCCGTCTGTCCGTCTGCTCGCGTAACCGTCTCCGCCGGTGTCTGCCCCGCATCCTGCGCACCGCCACAAGCCGTCAACCCCATAACAGCCGCCGCGCCGATGGCACACATATACATGATCTGCTTTCTTCTCATACCTGCCTTCTCCTTTTCCCTCTTGATTTTTGCTGCTGCGGCCGGCTATCTCTGTCTCACCTCTGCTGAACTGCCGCCCGCCTGCCGGACAAAGACAGCTGTACTTCCTGTACGGCTGTACGCCTGTGCGTCAGCCTGCCTGCCCGCCCGACAACGTATCGCATCACACGCTCTAAAATTATAGTAAACGACATAACAAATTTCTGTTCCCGGCTCTTGCAGAAGCCATATACGGTAGCTCCTGCAAGGCCGAAAACGAAATTTCTAATGTCGTTAACTATACTATAACAAAAACATCCACGTTCTACAATCATTTTATTTATATTTGTATAAATTATTTCATATAATTATTTTTATATGAAAAATTTTACATCAGCATTAATATCTACGTAAAAAAAGAAGCCCGTCAAATAACGGACTCCTTCTGTTCCCCACTCGCTCCTACTCATTGATCGCTATGTCGATCCTGCTCAGCTTCTCCAGCAGGATCTCTTCCTCGGTCGGAATATCCTCGGACTTCTCTATCTGTTCCCGCAGCCGCCACATCTGCCGGTCTACGGAAGCGATCTGTTCCGCGCACTCGCTCAGCTGCTGCACGATCTCCACCTGATTCGGCACCTCCTGCTTGTACTTAAGCTGGTGCTCCAGACTCGCCCAGAAGTCCATCGCTATCGTGCGGATCTGCACTTCCACCGCCATATTGTTGGTCCGGTCCGAAAAAAAGACCGGTACGCTGACGATCATATGGTAACTGCGGTATCCGTTGGGCTTCGGATGCTTGATATAATCTTTCTCTTTGAGCACCGTGATATCATCCTGCTTGGCCAGTGCCTCAGCCAGCATATAGATATCATCCACATAAGAACAGACCACACGTATGCCGGCCACATCGAACAGATTATTCTCAACATTCTCCAGCGTGAAACTCAGATTCTTGCCGTCCAGCTTACGCATGATGCTTGAGCTGCTCTTAAGTCTGGAACTGATAGACGTGATCGGATTGCGCTGGTAACGCACATTGAATTCCGAATTCAACACGTCAAATTTGGTGCGCACTTCCTTGATGGCGCAGCTGTAACGCATACGCATTTCTTTATAATCTACCACGGTGTCAACCATCTGGCGCCGCCTCTCATAGATCGACTGATCCACCTGCGGAAATACCATCATCTCGGTATGATCCGATTCCGTACTCATTTCATCTAATGGAAAAAAGGGATTTGCTGTCATTCTGTCTTTATCCTCCGTTATGTTGTTTCCTCTGCTACTATAACGCAGAACAGGCTCAAAAACAATAAACGGAATCTAAAAATTACATTAATACTTCCCTTTGCCAAGCGTACTGTATTGCCCGTTTTTGTCATAGGAATCCAGCAGATAATGATTCTCCCCCTGCATGGACAGCACTTCCTCCCGGCTGACCCTGCGGGTGCCCTGCCGCTCCTTCTGCTGCGGCGCGGCACGATCTCCTTTCATAAGCCGCGTCGCCTTTTCCTGCTTTCTTCTGTACATGTCCTGCAGTCTGCCGATGATCTCCTTCATCCGGCCGCCGGCCTTCCGCACCGCCCGGCCTGCGCTGAACGTCTGCGCCGCATCTTGTACCGTCTGCAAAGCTGCCGTCTGCATGGCCTCCTGTGTCTGAATATCAGCACAAGGCATCGAGGCAGCGGCCGCCTCCTGCACATCCCCCGACCCCTGACGTCCCGACCGGTACGCCGATACGGACACACTATCCCCGTCCTGTGCCTTACCGTCGCGCCCCAGGCCGCCGCTTCTGTATCTGCTGTCGCGCCGGCCATATCCCGGCACGATGCCATCCGGCTGCGCGGATTCCGACCCGGATACTGCCGCTCCGCCTGCCCGCTCACGCAGCTCCGCACCGCCGCTCACGCCGACCTTCGTCTTCGGGTGTAAATGCGAAGTCTTCCATGTAAGCACATGATAATCAAACAGTTGCTCCTTAGGTGTCCAGTTGATACGATTCAATGCCATGCCAGCCATCCTTCTTTTCGCCCGTCACGGCGCGTGCGGGCCTTAACCAAAATGCTTCCCCCTGAAACAGGAAACAGCCCATAACCTGCCGTCAGGTTATGAGCCCTCCACTTTCTCAGCCGAAAAAGTTAAAATAATTCCCGCTGTTCCCGTAATTGTTGAACAGCTTGCTGTAGCTCGTGCTTGCCTTCGCCTCCATGCTGCGCTCCGCGGTCGTCTCCACGGAATCCGCCCACAGGGCTGTCCTGCCTGCGAAACCGCTCTTACCGCCCCACGCCTTCTCCAGCGTCTCCAGATCCGCAGCCTCCAGCTTCTTCTCATCCACGACAAGCGTTCCGTCGGACTTTCTGGTCACACCGCAGGCCGACAGTTCGGAACTGTTCAGACCGGAAATGCTGTTGAGCTGGTTCAGATAATTGGTATCCGTCCGCGTCCCCGACTCCCGCAGATTCTCCAGCATACTGTTATACTGCCCGACAAACCCTTTGATGTTTGCCACGATCTCCGCGTTGCTGCCGCTCTCCTTCGCCTTGGCAAAAAGGGAATCTTTCCCCTGATCTGCAAGTTTATTGCCATAATCACAGACCTGTCCTGCATGATATTTCATATTATAATATAACTTCTGCGCCCCGGCCGAAGTCTGTGTTCCGTTGGCAAAAATATTGTTCTTCCGCTGCAATCCGCTAAGCAGCTGTGCACTCCGGCTCAGCCTCTTGCCTCTGCCGGTCTTGCTCAAAGCACTCTGCAGCAGTGAATAGTTGCCGCCGGTCCTGCTTCTCCCGCTCAGCAGGGCGCTGGAATAATTTCTTGGTATTCTCATATGTCGTCTCCCTTCTGTCTGCACTTTATAAAGAAATGTCATTCCCCTTACAGTAAATATATCGTTCATTTTACGATAAAGTGAAGCGGTTTGTAACCAAACGCATGTTTTCTCGTCATAAACGGCGCCGGAATCTATGCACGCTCTGCACCCTGCAGCATGATCGTCAGCACGAATCTGCCGCTTCCCGCCTCGTACTGCATTGTTCCGTAATATTTCTCCACACAGCTGCGCATATTGCTCATACCCAGTCCGTGGCTTTGTGCATCCGCTTTGGTCGTCTGCAGGCGATCCATCCCCGCCGGAAGAATATGCCCGTCATAACTGTTCTCCACCACAACGAAGAACATCCGCCCCTTCGCATACCCCCGAAACCGGATCAGCCTCTCCCCGCCTGCCGGTATTTTCCGACAGGCTTCTATGGCATTATCCAGCGCATTGTTGAGCAGGATCCCCAGATCAAAAGCCTCAATGCCCAGGCTGGCAGGATAGAGCAGTTCTCCATCCAGCGCAATATGCTCCTGTTCACAGATCTGGCCTTTCCGGTTTAAAATAACATCCGTTACAGGATTCCCCGTCGCAAACTGCAGGGACAGTCTGGCCGCCGCCTGCTGCATATGCCGCAGATAACCCGCAGCTTCCTGCCTCACCTGTTCCGGCAGCTGCCCTTCCCCTGCACTGGTGCACAGCAGCTGTTCCATATCCGCCACATAATTGTTGACGTCATGACGCATTCCGCGTATCCCGTCATACAGCTGTTCCAGTTCCCTGACATGCTCCGTCATATCCGTCAGCTGCTGTCTGTAAAACAACAGGCCGTTCTTCTGTTCCTCCACCTGCACAAGATCGCTGTAGATCTTCCGGCTGAAGACAATACAGGAAAGGCACAAAAGCGCGATCACCGGCACCACCACATACATGCTGCCGTGCTCTTCATACAGAAATTCCACTTCCGCCCCTTTCTGCCTGAAAAAAGAAATCCGCCAGGACACATCAAAGGCCAGAGCAATGACCGGTGTCAGCATCAAAAACCACAGCCCCTGCCTTCCTATGCCGTCCACCGGGCCGGAAGCCGTCAGGTACCGCCTGTACGCCTTAAGCATCACATACATAAGCGCAAGATATCCTGCCACAAAGAACCACATGCTGTAATTCTGCAGGTACACGGCAATCGTCACAAACCGCTCCGGATCGAGCACCTCCACCATGATCAGCTCATACAGATGATCCAGCAGGCTCAGAGTCGTAACCGACCAGACGCTGTGCAGCGTCATCCTGGACATCTCATACACCGCATAAAAGACAAGCAGCAGATACAGCTTCGCCAGCTTCCTGCCCCGGTAGAAAAGGTCCATCGCCAGAAAGCTGCAGCACATCAGAACCGCCAGCTTCACGATGCTGTAGCTGCTGTCCCTCACCATGCCTTCCTCATTGCCATAAAGTATTCTGTTGACCCAGACCGACTCCGAAATCCAACATCCGACAAGAAATGTCTGTAAGAAAAAAAGTATCTTCCCTATGGAATGATACTTCTCTCTCAACGCAATACTGTCCTGACACAAATACAGCAGAAGCCATGCTTTCATCACATGCTCTACCAGTCCGGCCACATCCAGTGTCATATTCACTACTCCTTCAAAAACCTGCAGTACAGCTTCACAAACTCACCGTATTTCTGCTTCGCCAGATAGATCCGGTCTCCCGTGCTTACGGTGATGCTCTCATGGTCATAACCGCTGATGGCGGACAATGCCACCAGATAGCCCCTGTGACAGCGGTAAAATCCGTCACCCAGCACTTCCTGCAGATGATTCATCCTCTCATAGTATTCCAGAGATTCCGATCTCATATGCAGGATCACCTTGCGTCCGCTGTTCTCCACATAGAGAATATCTTCCACCGGTATCCGGCGATGGCTTCCCTCCGCCTTCACCAGAAGATAACGCGGCCCGGCGTTCCGCTTCTCCACTTCCTGCACGGCCCGCCGCAGGACGTCCAGCATCTTGTCCTGATCCACCGGCTTCATCAGATAATGGAAGGCGCCCACGTCAAAGGCATCAAAGACCTGCTCCTTCACACCCGTCACGAAGATCAGGATCGCATCCGCCAGTTCCTTAAGACGCCTCGCCGTCTCCATACCGTCCATTCCTTCCATCGCGATGTCAAGCAGCACGATATCCGGCCGGTATCCCTCTTTTACACTTTCTATCAATTTCATCCCTGAATCAAATTCACATGTCTGTGCCTGAGAAAACTCCTTCTCAAGTAAGGTTAGAATCCTTTCTCTCCCTCTTACTTCGTCATCGCAAACCGCAATATTCATGTTTCCCCTCGTGTACCGCCCTGCCGGAATCCGCCGCCTGAAACAGCCTCACTCCCCGGCCGGGTGCTTCTTTGTGCCGCTTATGCCGCCGCACTGTTCTGTTAGTATATCGGCACGGATATCCTTTTTATTCCTTTTCATGTCACGAAACATGCTTTTTTTGTCACAGATCAGGTCTCCTCATCCACGATGCTTCCCTTCAGGTCTTCTTCCAGCAGCTTCATCTTATGCAGCATATTCTTCACATCAAACTTCACATCGGAAAGACTGCCCGTACCCATGCCGGCCTCCATGATATCACCCAGCAGGACCGCATCCTCTCTCGACCGCTCCTCGGCCTCCCTGCGCAGTTCTTCGCTCGCTTCATTCTCCCTGTGCGCTTCGTCGATCTGCTGCTCCAGCTCCGCCGTGTCTTCTTTCCGCTCTTCGATCTTCTCTTCCTGACTGGCCTCTTCTTCCGCTTTCTCCTCGGCCTCCTCCTTCGTCTCTTCCATCTCCTCGTCCACGTGATCCTTGGCTTCTTCCATAAGCATACCGATTATCTCCTTGCCGGCCGCCTCCATCACCTCCTCGGCTTTCTTCTGCGCCTTCTCCATCTCGCGGAACTTCAGCCGTTCCAGCCTGGTGGCACGAATCGAACCGTTATAAGCGGCGATCTGGTCTTTGATCACGTCATTCCTGGTCTCATAGATCTTCTGATACCCGTCGATCTTCAGGCAGCGTTCCTGATACTCTGTCAAAGGCACGCCCTCCATCTCTTTGAGCAGCGCTTCCTCTTCCTCCGTCCACTCTACTGAAAGCCCGAATTTCTCCGCATCAGCCTTCCGCTGCAGAAGCTCAACCTCCTCCTTCGTCTCGGGCGGACGACCGTCTATCGCCTTAAGCCGCGCCCGCTCTTCCTCCGTCAGCGTTACCTCATCCGGATGCCGCATGTAATCGGCTTTCTTCTGGAGCAGTTCCAGATCCTTCTGCTCCTGGGAATCCGGCGCCACATTGTACTGCTGGCGGAGCTGTTCCTTCTGGGCCTCTCCCTCTGCTATATACCCCAGATTCTCCACATACTCATCCTCCAGCTGCCTCAGCTTATCCCGGATATCCTGTATGTTCTGGTCAATCTTCCGGTCGCCGTCCCAGGCATCGCCCACCATCTTGAGCGCCTTCTGCTGCGCATATTGTTTACGCTGGGTGATCGGATCCTTCTTAACATTCAGATCTCCCATGAAAATGGTGTTTCTCTTCTGCTCCTGTCCATTCCTGCCGGCTCTCTCCTGCGCTCTCGCCCGGGCGCTGCTGCTGACCTGAATCACCTGATTCTCGTTCTCGTTCGCTCTGATCTGCATGAATCGTAACCTCCTTGTCCCTCATGACTGCCTGCCGCCTGTTCCATACGGGTAAAATCCTTTTCACCCCGCTATACTATAGCGAGTGACATTATAGCAAACGACATAACAAATTTCTGTTTACTATACGTATTATATTGATGTTATCGGCTTTTTGTATCATTTTCTTAAGCAAAACCGCACAATTATTCGCTTTAACGCCGCAGCAGAACGGACCGGGCTGTCATCCCCAGAAAACGGTATTCCTCCGTGCGGCGGTATGCAACCGCATAAACCGCATTCGGCACCACCAGGCAGACCAGCCCCTTTGCCAGAAATCCGCCGATATTTTCCCCCGTCATCCGGCACAACAGCCCGGTCAGCGCGCCGGCGCCCACGGTTACCACAAGACGCAGAAAATAACGCACGAAATACTCTCTGCCAGACTGCCGGAAACCGTACCGGTACAACCCCCGCGGCTCGACCCAGAAAGGCAGCGCCGCCGAACTGATCAGGGTTCCGGTGAGAATGCCCACGATCCCCCACCTCTGTGCCAGGATCACGGAAACGACAAGATTGACTATGGCTTCCAGGATCGACTTGTAGCGTTCGTCCCAAAACAGCCCCATGGCGCTTCTGGTCTTTGCCACCGGAATACGCATACTGTTCACATAGAAATTGATGACGATCAATATCACCGCCGGCCGGGACAGCAGATAATCCTCACCCAGCCAGAGTGTGATAAAAGGGTCAAAGAGCCACAGCAGACAGATACTCAGCCAGCCGAACAGCCACGCCCCGAAGAAATCCAGCCGTCTGAATGCCTCTCTTTTCGCCTCATCCGTCTCCGTGGCGACCAGACTGCCCAGCGCAGGAGTAAGCGCGCTAAACAGCGCGCCTATCATCAGATTTAAGAACCCCCGGATCATCACATAATTAGAATACAGGCCGGTGGTGATGATGCCCACAAACTTGGAGATCAGAATGTTGTCCGTGCTGAACACCGCGGCTGCTCCCACACGGTTTAAGATCATGGCGCTCACATTGCGCCGGATATCCTGCAGGATCTCCCTCGGCAGCGGGCGCACATCCTTTTCCCGCAGATACGGATAAAGCCTGTCCGCCTTCACCGCCACGGCCACATTCTGCAGCACCGTGCCGGCCACCAGAATACAGAGATAGTACAGGTAATTGCCGCTCACTACCAGCACCACGATCTGCACCACATTGACAAGCAGCGTCAGCCCGGCACGGATCATGGTGTCGATATACTTCTTCTGATATACAAACAACAATGTGGATTTATAGGTAAAAAAATAAGCCACGCCAGTATTGAGCACATTCAGCAGATAAATCAGCGGAATATACGGAATATCCTCGGGCATCTCTTTGACGAAAAAATCAAGAAAGGGCGTAAGACCGGCTCCCACCGTCAGAACCGTCACCCCTACGATCCGATAGACACGGCGGTACAGCCGGATCAGCGATTTGATCAGCTCCCGGTCCCCCTCGGCCGCCGGGCGGTAGAGACTGTACGTGATGGAGACGGAAAATCCCAGCTCCGCCAGAGACAGCACAGCCAGGATATCGGTGAACAGGCCGTCCAGCCCCAGATACTCTTTCCCCAGGATCTGCACGAACACGTAACGGGATACAAACTTAAGCACTGCCAGCATAAACTCGCTGAGCATGGAAAAGGTTACATTTTTGACTGTATTTTCAGTTCTGTCCATCCGTATCACCACTCCGCTTCCACTTCTTTAACTGCCTGTAAACAACGGCCATGCACCAGAATGCCGCCGTGTTTCCATACAACAGCAACTGCGCCTTCACCCCCTTACCGTGAGGACAGAGCCGCAGGGCATTCAGGCTGAAATGTCGTCTGCAGTGCCGGCGAAACCGTCGCAGATAACCGAAAAGATCTTTCTGCGCACTGCCCGCCTCCACAGCCTGCATCCCCAGGCGCACGGACGTATCCAGCGCCAACTGTGCAAAGCCGTCCGCCGTCTCCGGTAAGTTGTGCCGCGCATCCTCACAGATATGATCCAGCACCGCAAGGACCGTACACCGTCTCTCATCAATGCCGTTGTTGATCAGACTGCCCGCCCTGTATACATAGTGATACAGCCTGTCCGGCACGTAACTGATGCATCTGGTCTCTCCCAGGATCTGATAGAAAAAAAGCAGATCTTCGCAGCACACGGCGCGACTGTCAAAAGGATACTTTTTTACAAGCGCCGCCGGATAGAGCTTTCCCCATGCCGTCCACAGAAAAGGGCTTCGTCCGGCCATCGCACAGACCGCCTCCGTCCTTTGATAGACGCGGGCAGGCTCCTGCCCTGTCCCTAACCCGTCAGTGCCGCAGATGCTCACTTCCGCTCCGCTTTCTGCCAGCGCATCATAGAGCTTTTGCAGCAACCGGGGTTCCACATAGTCATCGGAATCTATGAAGGTGATAAACTCTCCCTGGGCCCTGCGCACGCCTTCGTTTCTGGCGGCTGATATCCCGCTGTTCTGCGGCAGATGCACCACCTGAAGCCACTCTGCAGAGGCCGCCCACTCGTCGCAGAGGCGGCCGCCGCCGTCCGTAGAGGCGTCGTCTACAAGAATGACTTCTTTATTGGGATAAGTCTGTGCCGCTATGGAAGCCAGACACTTCTCCAGATATGGCTTCACGTTGTAGACCGGCACGATAATGCTGATCAATGGTGCATGTTGTCTCATAGTTTCCCGACTCTCCTGCTGGTTTTGGCATTGCTTTCCCCGTTTTTCACTGCTCTCCCTGCTTTAGCACTGCTTTCCCTGTTCTGACACTGCTTTCCTTGTTTTAACAACTTTTTGCTTCTTTGATGGCGCTGTCTTTCCTGTTTTCTCAACCACCGTTTAACATATTTGTAAAAGGACGCCATCCCCCAGAAGACCGGCACACTGGCATGCAGCGTGCGCACTGCCACCCTGCTTTTTCTCTCCGGTAAAAGCTGCAGCGCCTTCCGGTCATAATGCCGTCTGATATGGCTCTGGAGTCTTTTCAGCAGGGAGAAGATCTGCCATCTCTCCGCGTCCGACTCTACCGTCAGCATGGCCCAGCGGGAATCCACATCCAGCGACAGCCGCCGGAAATACAATGCCGCTTCCGGAAAGCGCTCTCCCGCGTGGTCGCAGACATGATCATGAACCGTCAGCGCCGTCAGCTTCCTGACGCTCACGCCACTGTGTACCTGGCTGTCTTCTCGGTCGTTATTATAGTGATAGAGAATATCCGGCACATAACTGACACGCCCTACGCGCTGAAACAGTTCATACAGAAACAGAATATCCTCACTGTAATAAATCCGCTCATCGAACAGACAGGCCTTTACAGGAGCCGCCGCATAGAGCTTCGCCCAAGGCACATAATTAAAGGGAATCTCCCTGGCCATGCACGCGATCGCTTCCTCTCCGGAAAAGACGCCCGCCGGGCCTCCCGCCAGTCTGATACCGTCAGCCCCGCAGGCACTGACATCCGCCTCTGCCTCCCGCAGACTCGCATAAAGTGTGCTGAGGAGCTCCGGCTCCACCCGGTCGTCCGCATCTACAAAACAAAGATATGCACCAGCCGCCCTGCGAATCCCTTCATTTCTGGCCGCAGAAGGCCCTCTGTTTTCCGCAAAGTGTACCACCTGCAGCCTCGCTTCCGACTCTGCACAGGCATCGCAGAGTTGTCCGCTCCCGTCCGTAGACGCATCATCCACTGCAATGATCTCCAGCGCCGGATAGGTCTGCGCCGCTATGGAGTCAAGACACCGCCTTATATAAGGCGCCACATTATAAACCGGCACGATCACACTGATCAACGGACTCTTTTTCTCCATACCGTTCTCTCCTTAGCCATTTCATTGATTCAACAGCAATCACTTGAGAAAATGTCTCAGACATCCCCCACCATCTTATAATACGCTCCCAGCCCCTCATGCATCCGCCGCACCCCGAAAGTCTCTTCCGCCTTCCGCCGGTTCTCTGCAGACATCTTCTGCAGCGCGTCCACATTCCCGCTGCACGCAAGCATCGCTTCCGCCAGCCCTTCCACGTCGCCCGGCTCCAGCAGAATCCCGTTCTCTTCGCCAATCACTTCCGGAATCGCACCCACCGTCGTACTGATGATGGCTTTGCCCGCCGCCATGCCCTCCAGCACAGCCATGGGCAGTCCTTCATAATAGGAAGGCAGCACCAAAACCGCCGCCTTTTTCAGATATTTAAGCTTCTGCGTCTCTCCGATCCAGCCGGGCACACTGATATGCCGATCCAGCCCTTTTTCTGCCACCAGCGCCCGCACCTTGTCCACTTCGCCGTCGCCTGCGATGCAGACGGTCAGTTCCGGATTCTTCCGGCAGGCGATCTCCACCGCATCGATCAGGTCGTAGACCCCTTTTCGGCTGCCCAGTCTCCCCAGCATCAGGAAAGAATGCCGGCAGGTGGAGACATCCGTCACCGCCGCCCGGAACTTTGCCGTATCTACCCCGTTATACAGCGTCCTGCACGTGTCGATGCAAAAGCGCGCCTCCAGCTCTCTTTTCCAGCTCTCCGACAGCGCCAGCACCAGATCCGCCCGCTGCAGAAATCTGTCCACCACCCGTCTACCCAGAGATCCCAGCCCGTCATAAAAAGTCAGATACTCCGCCCCGTGAATATGCACGATCACCTTCCTGCCTGTCCTTTTTGCCCACCACAGATAGAAATACTTGCGGAAGGTGCTGCCCCGCTCCGCGGTGTGGAGATGAAACAGATCATACCTGCGGCTGCACAGCATGAAACGCAGGCAGCCCCAGAATGTGTACGCAAGCCGGACAGCCAGCGGGCCGTCTATGTAAGAAGCAAACGTGTCAATCTCAAATTCGTCTTTCAGCAGCTCACTCTCCCGGATCTCCCGGATGACTGCCGACATCCCGCCTCTGGCCCGCGTTTCACTGGGGCCGATCACCAGTATCTTCATCATGCCATAACCACTTTCCACCGCCTGAAACATCGGCGATATTGCTGCCGGCCATTTCCGCTGCGTTACAGCGACTGCAGAAATTCATCCACAGAGGCCACAAACTGCTCCGTATTGGACTGATAACCGCCGAATTTTCGTGTATTTGCCATCCGCAGCAGATAGGGCAGATCGTCCACATTCATGCAGGCGCTGATCAGGTTCCGCGCGTGAAACTGCTCCATCAGCTGCTGCTGGTGTCCGTCCACATGCTCCCCAAGCTCTGCCCTGCGCGGCACCACGATCACCTTCTTGCCCCGCTTCACCGCATCCACCACGATCCCCACGCCGCCGTGCGTGATCAGGATGCTGCATTTCTCCACCATCTCCGCAAATTTATCCCGATCGTAGAACTGCTGATAGTGGCAGTTCTTCGGTTCAAAGGTACTGTTGCCGGTCTGCATATAGACCTCTTCGGTAAGCATATGCTCTCCTGCCATCTGGTCCACCTTTGTAAGCAGACGGTCAAAAGAGAACTTCTGCGATCCCACCGTCACAAATATCATCTCCACACCCCTGCCTTTCTTTTCCTTTTAGTAAACGCCGCCCCGGTATATAGCCTTTGGATAATATACCTGCATCTCCGGCCACTGGACATAGAAGCGGTGCGCAAACCGGTACATCAGCCTGCCCGTCTGGCTGGGCGTCCTGACATTGGCAAAGGATTCGATATACACCAGTTTCTTCCCGAATATCCTGCACAGCAGACACAAGGGAATCGTCGCCAGAACACCGGTGCTGATCACCACATCCGGCCGCTCGATCACGAATATTTTAAGAGAGCGGAACGCATTGACGATCAGCCGCCGCATACAGGCTCTCTCCCTGCGGTTGACCTGCTGCAGATAATAGCATCTGATCCCCGGCACCGCGATCTCATAAGCGGTCTTCTCCGTGACAATAAAACTGTCGTAGCGTTCCATCAACGGACGCAGCATCAGAAGCTCCTCCAGATGACCGCCGGAGGACGACGCAAAACAGATTTTCTTAACCTTATTTTTCACTTTCGGTCACTCCCCTCATATCTGGCCCGGTGTCTCTCCAGCTCTCTCTGCGCCAGTGTGTCCAAATTACAGGACATAGGCACAAGGGCACAGGCGATCATGGTGTACGGATAGTAAATCGTGTTGTCCGTGGCAAACAGGGTAAAGCAGTAGATACTGACTCCGAGAAACACACATCCCGCACTCTTACCGCCCTGTCTAAACCAGTACCGCAGCCGTACCATCAGCCAGCTCCAGATCCAGATCCAGTAACCGACGAAACCGATATTCAGATACATCCGCAGGAAATCATTATGGATCGGCATGAGGGTGCGCTGCGGTATCTTAAAGCGTTCGCCCGAGGCCCAGTCCACATACCGCTCAAAACCGGTGCCTTTCCCCATATAAGTTATGCTGATATCGTAGTAGGGCTCCAGATTCATGAACATCGCCACCCGCCCCTTGGTATCAATCCCGAAGTGGGCTTCCAGATATTGAAAAAGACCATACCGGATTCCCACGATATACATAAAACTGACAAACAGCATACCAAGACCGATGACAAACGCCGTCTGTCTGGCGGCCTTCTCCGGCAAAAGCTGTACGATCCACACCACAAGAACACTAAGGAGCACAGCCAGAATAGCAGTCCTTTTTAACCCGATCACAAACAGCAAAGACGCCGCCAGCATCCAGAGCGGCCAGTGGGAAACCTCCTTCCGCTTCAGGAGCAGATAGATCAGAAAAGGCCCGAAAGCAAATGTCAGATCGTTGATCTCCAGCGCCTCCATCAAGGGCCCGGTCTCCACACTGAAAGTCACGATCAACGTGTAGAACTCCGCCATAAAGGCGCCCACACCGCCTTCCCAGACCACCACCAGCACTCTGCAAAAATTAGCCAGACACATGGAGCCCAGACAGTACCAGAGCCCGCGGCTGCCGAACAGGTACAGCGTAGCCGTCGCCACCAGCACCGACGAGATCTGCGGTATGATCATACCCGTGCCGTTGGCGATCATAATGCTGTCCGCAACGGACATGACCCAGATCAGGGCTGAAAAGAAAAAGGGGATCGCACAGGGCAGGATCTGCACCAGCGTGTGGCGCACGAGAATGATCGTGCGTCCCGGCCGCACCGTCACGATAAAGTTGACCAGTGCCAGAAACAGAATCCCCATCACACAGGGATTCTTAAAGCTGAACTGCACGCCGCCTATCAGAAAATATGTATCCTGCAAAAAGAACATCGCAGTTGCCAGTATCATATAAATGATCGCAACCAAACCTCATTCCTCCCCGTTTTACAACCCTGTCTCTCTTTCCTGGACAACAGACAGACCAGCGCTTTCCGTCAGGAATCCGGCCCATGACATCCTTTTTGCCACAGGCCGGATTCCGCATCAGACTTCCACAGTCCTGGCCGCTTCCTGCTCTTCTTTGCGCACGGCGCTCACCCGCTTCATGGCGATGGAGAGAAGCTCACGGATATAGTAGCATTTCTCCTCACCCGCACAGGCAAAGCCGTTTTGCAGCTCGATCTTATAACCGCACTCCTCGCTCTTCTGTGCAAAGACTACGCCGATCTGGAACAGGGCCGCATTTACCTGCTCTTTCTCCAGATTCTCCGCGAAGATCAGATACTGGCCGGCTCCGTTATTGCCTACAAACATCTTGTCGGAAGGCGCAAACACAGAAGTCAGTATGTTCACGAAGTCTTTGATCATCCGGTCGCCGGCCTCCCTACCCAGACGGGCATTCTCCGTCTGCAGATTGGCAAGTTTAAACACAATACAGGCAAAGCTCTCCGGAATCGGCCGGCTCTCCCGCACCGTGATAAACTGATCGCACTTCGCCCGGTTGGGCAGGCCGTCTACCTTGCTCGTAAAAGCATAGTACTCGATGAAATCCTCGATCCGGCCGAAAAGTGCCGCTCCGGCGCATCCCAGCACCCCGAATATCACCACGATCAGCACCGCGAAGATAAAGATCGGAAACCGTTCCGTCACCCGCACACTGGAAAGCATCACGATATTATGTGCGCCCAGATATTCATTGTACTCGTCGTTCGTCTCATAGTAGACCGACTGCAGGTCATTGATCTTATCCGCCAGCCGCCCGATCTTCTCCTGAATCTCCTGCTGTGCCTGCTCCGAAGAGACCGCAGGCGCGCCGGTAAATACAGCGATCACATAGTTGTTATAATCTCTGTCGATCAGATTGTGCTCGTAGAGCGTGCGGTCTTCTATGTATTTCATCAGAAGCAGATCATACTCTGCCGTCCGGTCCACGGGATCCCAGTTGCCGTCCTCATCCCGGTTCCAGTCGTCATAGACGTCCGGCAGTACATTGTTCTGCAGGAGACTGCTTTTGTTTTCACCCTCTGTTCCATCCCCGGAGACCGTCTCCGTGCCGGCAGAGAACTCTCCCATGGCATTTTCATAGGAAGTGATGATCCCGCGTATCTTCTCGATCTCAAAAGAAGCGGCATTGTTGGAGATTTCCAGATTGTTGTTGCGGTTCCGGTATTTGTTCAAAAGCACGTCACGGTCTTTGGTGATCCGCCCTTCCAGAATCTCGGAAAGCAGTTCCTGCACCTCCACATCCCTGATGAATTCGAACTCATCCAATAAGTCCTGGAAACTGCACCCCGTCCTGCTGGCACGGAAATCGGCATCCCAGTCATTCTTATCGGTCAGATGCTCTATGATATTGTCCAGCGTCTCGTCCATGACCTCCGCCATTTCCAGATAATCATAGCCCTTGGACGTAATGTCGCTGACCGGATTGGCCGCCAGAGACGTGTTCACATGATTTTTTCCATAATATTCCGCATACTCCTGCAGGATCTGGTTTAAGACCATGCGCGGATACTCCTTACCGCTCCCCACACCACAGTTAAAAGAGACCACGAAGCGGGTCGGCCATATCTCATAGTCCTCCTCGCCATTGTCCAGCTTAGCCTGCTGCACCAGAAGATCTTCCTCCGTGATCACGGGTTCCACCTGAATGTTCATGCGGATATCGTCCGTGGTGGCCTCCGTATACTCGATGCCCAGTTCCTTCATGGCCTGACTCACCAGATTGGTGGCATAGATCTCCGAGGTGTCGATAACGCTTCCGTCCGGAGAAAGCCCTTCCTCGGCGCGGGATCCGGTATACTCGATCACCGTGACCGCCGTATACTGCTGTATGTAAAGCTGCGCGATCATGAAAAAGGCCACGCCCGCCAGAATCGACACACTGATGATCGCCGTGCGGTATTTTTTCAGATAACGGAAAACATCCAGTTCTTTCATAGCCCGGTTCCCTCCTCTCCGTTCTTTTTCGCTCCTCTCTTCTCGGCCTTCTCCCGTTTCCGGAATTCCTTTTTATTCTTCCGGTACTCCTTTCTGGCCAGCTTCTGCGCTTTTCGCCCGGCAGCCTGCGCCTCTGTACACTCCGCATAATAAGGCTGCAGCACGATCAGTCCGATCCATACCGCCAGATAAAGGATGGTGATCAAAAGGGCTTTGATGATATTGCCGGGCACCGAAGGCGTGGCAAAAGAGACTTGAATATAACCGTCCCGTTTCTCTCTCACATATGCGTCGCACAGCTGTCTGCACTGCGCCGACAGATTTTGCAGTTCCGCGTTCAGTTCCCCGATCTTTTCGTCCGCCTGGGCATAGACGTCGTCGCCGGCCCTCGACCTGACTACCTGACCCGAAGCATAGCTGTTGTGCTCGATCTCTTCTAACAGCTTTGTGGCCGATTCCAGAAGTTCCTTGGCCTCATCCGCAAAATAATCCACGCCCACCTTCGTTCTGGACATATAGAATTCCTGATCCGTATCGTAAGTAGGGATCAGCACGAAACGGGTCATAAAGGCATTGTACATGTCGATCGCTTCTATGCGCACATCATGGGCCGCCATATCCTTTTTCTGATCCGTATCCAAAAGCCGGTTCGCATACTGCATCCGGGACTGGTACGTGTTCCGGTGTCTGGAAAGCCCTTTTTCCAAAATGAACGCTTCGTAGCGCTCCAGCTCGATCTCGATGAAATTGTCGATCTTCTGACTGAGAGACGGGAAGGTCTCCTCGCTTCCCTCCGCCCGGAAGCTGCTGCTCTCACTGCTGTAGCCGGGCAGATAGTTTTTCAATTTATAGGCCTGCATCTGCAGGTAGTCTTTCACGTCCAGATATTCCATGCCCTCCAGCCCGTCGAAAGACAGATCCAGCACCTTGTCGTTCTCCGCATAATTGTTCGTGAACTCCTCCCAGTACACATCCGCCAGGAAATTCAGCACCGCCTTCGGCGTGGTTCCGTACAAAGACACCTTCTCCGAACAGTGGATCCAGTATTCCGTTGAAATTTTCAAAGCCGATTCCTGGGTGACATCCAGCTTCTCCGCATCTAACGGTGTAGAGATCGTCAAAAAATCTGCCAACTGGTCTGCACTGAGCGCAAGGCCGCCCCGCCTGACCACTTTCTCCAGGATCCGGTCCGAGAGGATGACGGACTCATTGAACCGGGTGGAATTCGGATTCTGGCCTCTGGCCGCCTCCTCATAGTTGAACACCATCAGCATACTCGGCGCATACAGCTGTGTCGCCATCTGTCCCGCAAAGCCAAGCACAAAGATCAGGATCCCCCACACCGCCAGCTTCCTGTGCTTCCCGTTCAGCCCGCCCATGGCGCCCCGGAATCCGAAGACAGGCAGCTTCGATTTGATCATATAGAACTGCCGGAACAAAACCAGATACAAAAATACCAGACAAAGCATCAGTGCCGGTACTATCAAACTCACAAGAATCATATCGCATTCACTCCTTTACCGTGATCAAAAAACCGTAACCTTCCGCCGCAACAGCTCATCCGTTCGTTTCCTGTCTGCCGTTGACATCAATGACCGCCAGCTCAGGCCGGTTGTTGATCCGCGGGAAACCGCTGTGATCCTCCATCCCTCTGGACACGAAGATCGTACTGTTTGGCAGGCTGTACATACCGCCGCTGTATTTTGGCAGGAATCCGACGTCCCCGTGATAAAGCCCCTCCAAAACCGGCAGCCGCACCAGTCCGCCGTGATAATGCCCGCAGATGCCAAGATCGATCTCCGTATCCGAAAGCGCATCATAATAAAGGCCCGGATAGTGAGCGATCAACAGTTTAAAGTCGCTGCTCTTCTCATACTCCTCGATAAACTCGGCACCGTACTCCTCATAGCCCTCCGGTGCGGCGGTCAGCCCGCCGATCAAAAAAGGCGTCTTGTGGATCGTCACCTCTTCCGCCCGGTTCACCAGCACATGTACCCCCTTCTCTGCAAGCAGACTTTCCAACGGACTGTCCTTCTCATAGAAAAGATGATTCTCATGATTGCCCGGCCCGTAATAGACAGGCGCGATCTTCAACAGCTCGTCGCACAGGTGCAGGATCACGTCCAGATCATCCTCATAGGCGTTGACCATGTCTCCCGCCATAATGATCAGATCCGGTTCCAGTGAAGCAATCTGCTGGATCAGCTCCCTGTTGTCCGGCCCGAACTCTCTGTTATGCAGATCCGACAACACCACCAGCCTGGTATTATCCGTCCCCAGTATCTTTGGAGAATACAGATGATGGAAGGTCACCTCCAGCTCATCCGAGAACAGATACCGTCCCGACATCAATATCCCCACCACAATGACAAGCACCAGCAATGCCCGTTTCACAACCTTTTTCCAATGCCCTCTTCGAATTCCTTTATACGCAGCAACGATCATCTTCCTGCACCACACCTCAAACCCTTTCTCTTTTGCTTTCAGGCCTGCCACAAAATCTCCGCCAGGCCCCTTCTCCGGCTTCTTTTCCCTTTTCCACATACCTGCACCCCCGCCAGGACATCGCTGACCTGTCTGCTGCCAAATCGTAACAGGATAGCTTTGTTCTCCCGTTACATGAAATCCCCGTCATGCCATTCACTATATATTTTTACTATATATATGATATATGTATTTGACAAAATTCAAATTTTGTCAGTTTCTTGAAAACAGTATACCATATACAGTGAAATCATTTCAATTTATTTTTTACAGTTGAACAGTTATACCGACACAAAAGAGGTGCCGGACAACCTCTCCTGTTATCTGGCACCTCCTTATCCTTATTCTATTCTGTCATCATCTTACAGACCTGCTCTGCATCATAACTCCCTGCCCGTTTCTGGGCTTCTATCACTTTCTCGATCTCCGCAAGTTCTTCCTCCAGTTCATCGGCTATAACATTCGCCGTTTTCCCTTTCTGGAGCTTTATGCACACGGCTTTCGCCAAATGCTCCCGGCTTCCCTCCAACTTCATATCAACAAATGCTTTACACAGATCATATTTCTTCTCACCGTTTTCCATTATCTGATCGTCCTCCTTGATTTTGACTTTTGCAACGACTTCCAGAAGTTCTCTCGTATCGCTGTCCATTCTGCTGTATGCCTCTTTATTTGCTTCCATGACCGCCCTCAGTTTGTCTTTGTCCTTACCATACCGGAGCACTTCAAATAACTGCCGTAACCCGGTATGATACTCGTCAAAGGTATCATGCTCATGACAGTCATACAGATTCAGTCTGTAATTTGTGACCAGTCCTCTTACATCGTCATCCATCTCCAGCAATTCATGCAGGCACCTGGCTCCATCCCAGGGATGTTCTGTCCCACAATATACCACCAGCGTGATGATCGGCACAAACTTCTCAGCTTTTGTCATGCCGGACATAAATGCATCGGATCCAATCAGCAAATCTTTCTGCCTGTCGTGTAACCTTTTCTTCTGCTTCCACTGCTTCTGGTAACCCAGGCACTCTATCAACATATTTCGCAGAACCATGTGATAATCCACAAAGGACTGATTCTCCACCGCAAGAATATGGATCAGTCTCCCGCGCCACATCCGTGTCTTATCCACGACCGTTTTGATATTTTTTCGATTACCGGCTTCTTTGCCAAGATAGACCATCTGCATGTCTGCCGGCTCCAATTCGTAAGGTTTCACCACTTGACGTCCATGAAACAGGGCGCCGTTCACCTGGTCTGCAAATCTGTTGTTGTCATCCAGATAATCAAACTGATATTCATCTGCTCTTCCCATTTGCCTTCCTCCCTTATTATATTTTCCATATAAGGGATTCGTGTAAGAATAGATGATAAACCACAGACGTGATATCAGAACCTCAGATTCCCAGATATGTTTGAAATCATGATAGCACGGTTTATTGTATTTTGTAAAGCACTTTTTATTGCCGGCTTACATCCACCCTGCGGTTCGCTGCTCCTCCTCCAGCAGCCTCTGATAAGCCTCTTCGACCAGAACAGCCGCCTGCGCCTGAATCTCCCCGTAAGTTTCCCGATACATCCTGTGCAGACTGCTCGGCGTCACCTTTTCCTCCTCCACCTGTGCCTCCCGGCTTACCAGACCGATCAGATAATTTACGTTAGAACGGGTCATGGGCGTTCCCTCTCTGGTACAGAACACCGGTCCCTGACTGATCCTTTCCCGCCGGATATAATCAAGCATCTCCTGTCTCAGCCCCTCCGGAAGAGGCCTCGCATGACCCGGCTTAGAATCAACGGCTCCCGACGTCTCTTTATCCTGTCTTAAGTCTTCTGCCGTAAGCCGCAGTACTTCCTGAATCCGCAGCCCCGCACCGCCAAACAGCTTGATCAGCAGATAGGTTCTCTCTTTGCCTGCCTGTTTCGCCGCAGACAACAGACGTAGATATTCTGCACGGCTGAGCCCGGGCTTAGCCTTTCCCTCTTTTCTCTCAAAATCCTCCATCTGCCATTCCCGATGTCCCAGAAAGTTAAGGAAGCTGTTCCAGACCGAGATGCGTGTATTCACCGTGGCCGGCTGCAGCCCCTGCCCTTTCAGACAGCCTTTCCACGCCGTCCCCGTTTCTTCCCTGATACATTTATCCGCCGGCAGATACCGGTACAGCTCCTGTAATATCCTGCGGTAATTACAAAGCGATGAGTCTTTTCTTCCTCTTTGCTCCTGCTCTTCCAGAAACGCTTCTATTATTTCCGGGCTGATATGCTGCGCTTTCTGCAGTTTAAACGAATCTTCTCTTCCAGACATATGGCACTTCCTGAATCCTGAAGTAGACAGAGTCAGTATTCTGTCCACAGGAAATGGATGTTTGCGTCAGATTTCACTGAAATTGTTTTGAACTATAATCGAAAATGTAAATAGAAGGCGCTGTAAACCAAAAAACACAGACTGTTTTCTGTGTTTCTGTTTTTCCATGCCCGAAAACATAAGATGATATTGTTGATGTCAAAGATTCTATGCTATAGTGATTAAAGATTACTTTGATCTGTAGACAGAATACTGATTCCGCCTACAGGATCAGCCCTGTCAGTTCCATCTGTCTTGCATGTTCCCTTCCAGCCGTCAGCAGATAGATCCTTGTCGTCTCCACACTGCTGTGTCCCAGCACATCGGCCAGTTTTACGATATCCCCGCATATTTTATAAAAAGTCGTGGCAAACAAATGCCGGAGATTATGAGGGAACACTTTCGAGCTTTCCACACCGGCCGCCCGGCACAGTTCTTTCATCTCTCTCCAGATCTGCCTTCTGGAAAGGCCTTTACCGTTTTTCGTGACAAAGATCTCTCCCGCGTCGATTCCCTGTTTCTTTGCAAACTTAAGGAGCTTACGGCACAACCTGTCCGGCAACAGGATCACCCGAATCTTGCCTTTCAGCGCGACCTCTGCCCGCCCCGCCCTGGCTGCCTCCACCGTGATAAAGGGAAGTTCGCCGACCCGGATACCGGCGGAACAGATAGTCCCCATCAAAAGCTCCAGCCGCTCCTTGCCGTTCCTGTGAGCCGCATCCAGCAGACGCGTATACTCTGCTCTGGTCAGCTCCTTCGACTGCTGCCTGAACATCTGCCGCTGGATGCGCAGGAATTTCACACGGCACTCCTCCCATCCCACAAACCGGAAGAAGCTGTTCATGGCCGACAGCTTACCGTTCACCGTACCCGGTGCATACCCCTCCTTTTGCAGATCCCCTTTCCATTCCAGAACAGTTTCCTTCGTGACCGCCCTTCCCTGCAGCCACCGGTAGAAGGTGCGTACCTGCCGGCTGTATTTCTCGATGGTGGCCGCCTCCCGCTCCTCCTGCCGCAGATACTGCACAAACGCCGTTATTGCCTCTTCTGTAACAAAATGTTCCTTCATCTCTTTTCCTCCGTACCTTCGGACGGCTTTTTCTGCTGCCTGTTCCGATTTTTCTTCTCCCTGTCATACTGACACGCAATAATCACAATAAGCCACCCGTCCGCAAAAGACGACAGTGGCTTATCCATTTTCTTATATTTTTTTGATGATGCAGAAGCAGCTCAGTTTTTAGTAATTCTGATAATCCTGAAAATTCTGATCTGACCGTCCGTCCTGATACTGCTGCGTATTCTGGTAAAACTGTCCGCGGCCGCCGAATGTAATTTCCTTAAGCGCCACATAAAGCTCGGCATTGGTCATATACACATAAGGATTCACATAGAAAACCGACAGAATACCACATGTGAATACGCTCAGAATCTGCCATCCCAGGAAAGACAGATCCAATACAAATGCCGCCCACTTGTTGCCGTCCATCATCTGTTTGCTGACAGCAAACGCTTCCCTGGAATCAATACCCGGATTCTCCGCCAGTATGTAAGGGATCATGCGGTATTCGTAACCTTTGATAATACCGGGAATGATAAAGAGCAGCGTCCATAAAAACGTAAACAGCCCTCTTAAGAACATCGTTTTGACCACATTCATATAGCCGTTGGAAAAAGCATACCCCAGCTCACCCGGCTCCGCCTTCTGATAATGGCTCACCACAAAGAACCGCTGTGCTCCCACATGCAGAGGATACAGCAGAAATACGGCCACAGCCATACCGATTACCATGGCGATCATAAATACACTGAAAAAACCAACCAGAAAGCCCATGAATTCCGGCGTGCTCAAATCGTCCAGACTGTACGTGTAGGTTCTGGTAAAAGACACCCTCGCTCCGCCACCGCCACTGCTGCCCCCTGCAAATCCCAGCACCAGTGAGACCAATACCATCTTCCAGTAGTTATACTTAAAAAATTTCTTTGCGTTATCTTTCAACTCCGCTCTCGTCCACATACAAATTCTCCTCTCACTCAAATCGCTATACTATATTTTATAGTAAACGAAATTTCTAATGCCGTTAACTATACTTTAATATATTATGAGTGATATTGCAAGACCCAGCTCAAAACGTGACCGTGATCGTTGTTCCCTCCCCCGGTTCGCTCACAAGCGTCAGCCCGGCGCTGTGCACGGCCACGATATGCTTTACGATGGCCAGACCCAGCCCCGTGCCGCCGGTAGATTTCGAGCGGCTTTTGTCCACTCTGTAGAACCGCTCAAAGATCCGCTCCTGACATTCTTTCGGAATACCGATCCCCGTATCCTGCACCCGCAGTGTCCGCCTCCCGTTCGCGTCCTCTACGCTGACCACGACAAAACCACCGGCGTTGTTATAGCTGATAGCGTTGTCACACAGATTATAAAGCAGCTCTTCCAGCATCTGCCTGTCTCCCTGTACCATAACGCTGCCGCCTTCCAACCGCAGATCCACCTCCCGCTCTTTTGCCCGCAGCTGCAGCATCTCTACGCAGTCTCTTGCAATTTCATACAGGTCGATCTGTTCAAAAGGAATCTCCCGGTCCTGCACGTCCAGCTCCGACAGACGTATAGTGTCATTGATCAGCATCAAAAGCCGGTTGGCGTTCCTGCGGATCTCCGAGGCAAATCTGACCGCATCCTGCCCCACGGCCATCCCGTTCTCGATCAGCTCCGCATAGCCGGAGATGGCCGTCAGCGGCGTCTTCAGCTCATGGGACACATTGGCGCTGAACTCCTGCCGCATATTTGCATTGCGGACGATGGCATCATGCTGTGTCCTGATGGTCTTTGCAAATGGCAAAAGCTCCTCGTAAATCTCCTTTTCCCCGATATGATCCATATCTTCCACCAGCCTGCCGATCGGCGCCACCAGACTGGCCGTGAGATAACGGGACAGAAAAACGCACAGCGCCAGAATCGCACAGACCGCCGCCAGAATCGCCGGCAGAGACCGGTAGAGGATACTCCAGATGCTGTGGGATTCTCTGGCCACCCGAAGCACATTGCCATCCGGCAGCAGGATCGTATAGTAAAAGGTGCTCCGCTGCATGGTGGAAGACTGTCTGACAGACCTGCCCTCTCCCTCCCGCAGCGCTTCCGCCACCTCCGGCCGCCCCGCATGATTGTCCATCCCGCCTATATCCGCATTGCTGTCGTAGAGCACTTCGCCTTCCGGTGTGATCACGGTGGCGCGGACATTTTCCCTGCCTTGACTGTAGCGATCAATGTAGGCGTAATTTTTCACTGCACCCGCATCCGATCCGGCATCAGGCATATCATCTGCAGCCGCATCCGATACGACATCCGGCATTTCATCTGCAGCCATTGTCCCGCCGTCAGCCAGCGCCTGGGCATAGATCCTCAGATCCTCCATCACCTGCGCCTGAAAAAGGCGGTAGAACACCACCGCCATCAGCAACAGCGTGATCACGATCGCCATCGACGACAAAAACATAAGCTGCCTGTTAATCTTTTTCTTCATGAACGCCCCCATAAGTCCGCTTAGACACAAACGTCCACAAAAAGCAGCGTTCCCGCCTTACGGCTTCTGCACCGATCATCTGAACCGATCTGCTACACCGATCCGTCATTCTCCAGAAAATAACCCACGCTGCGCACGGTCCTGATCATACCGCCCGCCTCTCCCAGCTTCTGCCTGAGTGTCTTGATATGCATATCCAGCGTTCTGGATTCCCCCTGAAAGTCACTTCCCCACACATGGTTCAGAATTTCCTCTCTTGTCGTCACGATCCCTGCCCGCTGCATCAAAAGCCGCAGCAGTTCATATTCCTTATAGGTCAGTTCGCAGAGCACACCGCCCACATACACGGCATGTCGTTCCCCGTCCAGAATGATCTTCCCGATGGTCAGGGATTTCTCCCCCTTCTCCTCCCCGCTCCTGCGCAGCAGCGCCCGCACTCTGGAGATCAGCTCCATCACGCCAAAGGGCTTCGTGATATAATCGTCCGCCCCCATATCAAGTCCCCGCACCTTGTCAAGCTCCGTTGTCTTGGCCGTGACAAGGATGATCGGCACCTGCCTGGTCCGCGGGTCCTCGCGCAGCTTCTTCGTCACCGCCAGACCACTCTCATCGGGCAGCATAATATCCAGCAGCACCAGGCACGGCACCCGCTCCCGCACCGCCCGGTAGAAATCCGCACCGTTCTCATACACCTGCACATCGTAGCCGCTGTTTTTCAGCGCGAAACTCTCGATCTCGCTGATATCCCTGTCATCCTCCACCACATAGATCAATCCCATGTCCAAACACCCCGATATCTCTGTTCTTTAACCTTCTTTATAGATTACCACATTTTTGCTGTGAAAGTACATACTCCGTTTGCTGCTCTTTCTTTTATTTTAAACGCATGCTACGGCAGCACATACTCCTGTCTAAGCCCCTCGTACAGCGTCCGGAACTGCTCTTCATCCCGTCTCTTTTCCCGGCTCTCTATGCTGTAGCCGTGCATTTCCATGGAATCCTCCTCCCACACCTGCACCACGCTCACTGCGATCTGGGCACAGTGGGCCGCGATCCGCTCATAGGCCGTCACGATATCCGCCAGCAGGAATCCAAGTTCAACCGTACACTTCCCTTTCCTGAGCCTTTTTACATGCCGTTTGCGCACCTGTGCCCCCAGCTCGCCGATCACCTCCCGCAGAGCCTGCGCTTCATACAGACTGTCCGCGTTTTCCTCCCGAAAGATGCCTTCGGAAATTGCCAGCATCCGCAGCACCGCCCGGGAAAAAATCTCCAGTTCCTCCTGCGCCTTGGCAGAAAAAGTCAGCTCCTTCTCTTTCATCTTACCATAAGCCATGGCAATGCCCGCCGCGTGATCCGAGATCCGTTCGAAATCCCCGATACAGTGCAGATACAAAGTCAGCGCACGGCTGTCCTTCTCCGAAAGATCCTTTCCCGTCAGTTTCAACAGATACGTACCGATCACATCCTCATAACGGTCCACATCCTTTTCCAGCTGCCTGACGCCTTCCGCCGTCTCTTTCGTATAACTGTCCAGCAGGCCTATGGCCTCCTTACATGACTCCTGCACCGTATCCGCCATATGACAGATGACCTTCCGGCACTGCTCCATGGCCAGAGACGGATTGTTCATAAAACGGCTGTCCAGCGCCTTCACATCCTCGTCGATATACCGCACCGCCATATGTTCCACGCTGTCCTCTTTGATAGTCAAATAGGCCAGCTTCTCCAGCAGATCAGAGAACGGAAGCAGCAGACAGGTGGCAAACACATTGAACACCGTATGCACCACCGCGATCCCATAAGGCTGCGCTGCCCGCTCCATAAAGTCAAAAACAACCGCCCCGTGCAGCAGATAAAAAAGTGCCATAAACACGATCGTACCGATCAGATTAAAATACAGATGCACGATGGCCGCTCTTCTGGCGCCCCGCGACGTCCCCACGGAAGACAGCAGCGCCGTCACACAGGTTCCGATGTTCTGCCCCATGATAATGGGCACCGCCACACTGTAGGACACCGCCCCGGTAGCGCACAGCGCCTGCAGGATACCCACAGAAGCCGAAGAACTCTGGATTACGGCCGTCAGGATGATGCCGGCGATCATCCCGGGGATCGGACTGGAAAATAAAAGCAGAATATTCGTAAATTCCGGCACATCCGCCAACGGCTTGACCGCCGCCGACATGGTATCCATCCCGATCATCAGCACCGCAAAACCGATCAGGATCGTGGCCGCATTTTTATGCTTCTCTTTTCCGGAAAAAAGCAGCAGGATCACGCCCACCAGCGCAAAAATCTGGGAAAAGGCCGAAGGCTTTAAAAGCTGCATCACAAAGCTGCCGCTCTCAATGCCCGTCAGGCTTAAGATCCACGACGTGATCGTCGTGCCCACATTGGCCCCCATAATAATACCGATGGCCTGAGACAGCTTCATCATCCCAGAATTGACGAACCCGACCACCATCACCGTAGTCGCGGAAGAAGACTGGATCACGGCCGTAACGCCCGCTCCCAGCAGCACCGCCCGCCATTTGCTGTAAGTCATTTTCTCCAGAATCTGTTCCATCCTGCCGCCGCTGGCCCGGGACAGCCCCTCCCCCAGCAGATGCATACCATACAGAAACAGAGCCAGTCCGCCCATCATCGTCAGTACATCAAAAAAATCCATGATAACCTCCTCATCACAACCAAAACCTACTATTGCTATTATGGTTTGACGTTATCATGAATTTATCCGTTCCACTATCATGTAATTGTAAAGGAAATGTAAAATATACGTAAACCAGGCACTTTAGCCCAGTCCAAAGCCGGATCGCCACAGGCAGGCCGCCACGCCGCTTTAACCATATCTCCCCGCAATATAGTCCCTGGTCCTTCTGTCCTTCGCTTTGGAAAAAAGATGCCCGGTACAGCCCCGCTCAACCACCTCGCCCGCCAGAAAAAAGGCGGTATCATCCGACACCCGCGCGGCCTGCTGCATATTGTGGGTGACGATAACGATGGTATATCTTTTTTTCAGCTGCAAAAGCAGTTCTTCTATTTTAAGTGTCGAGACCGGATCCAGCGCCGACGTGGGCTCATCCATCAACAGCACTTCCGGTTCCACCGCCAGCGCACGGGCGATGCACAGCCGCTGCTGCTGCCCGCCGGAAAGCCCAAGCGCCGGTCTTTTCAACCGGTCTTTCGCCTCCTCCCAGACAGCCGCCTGTCGCAGGCTTCTCTCCACGATCCCGTCCAGTCTGGCTCTGTTCTTCTCCCCATGGACTCTCGGCCCATAGGCAATATTGTCATAGATGCTCATCGGAAAAGGATTGGGCTGCTGGAATACCATACCCACCCGCTTTCGCAGCACTGTCACATCCACGCCGGGCGCATAAATCTCCTCGCCGTCCAGACAGACCCGGCCCGTGATCTTCACCCCCTGTATCAGGTCATTCATCCGGTTCAGGGTTTTCAGAAAAGTGGATTTGCCGCAGCCCGAAGGCCCGATCAACGCCGTCACCGCACCTGCCCGAATGTCCATGGTGACCGCTTTCAGTGCATGGTGCGTCCCGTAGTACAGGTTCAGATCTGTTGTCTCTATCTTGCTGTTATTCATAAAATCACCCCATTCTTGCTCAACGCGCGAATTTGGGCGCAAGCACAAATTTGCCTGTGAAAAATTTATTTTTCACAGCAGTCACCTTCCCCACCTGCGAGTCAGAATTTTTAATAGAAGATTAAAGATTAATACAAGGCACAACAATACCGCCGCAATCCCAAACGCCACATCATACTCCGCTCTGGCCATGCTCAAATACATCTGAATCGTGAGCGTCCCACCGGACTCCATGATCTTATGGATAAATCCGCCTCCGGAGTCCGGCAGGAAATAACCGCTCCCCGCCGTAAAAAGCAGCGCCGCCGATTCCCCCACGATACGCCCCACCGCCAAAAGGATACCCTTCACGATACCAGGCATGGCCGAAGGCAGCAGGATCGTGCGGATCATATGCCACTTGGTAGCTCCCATGCCGATGGCGCCGCTCCGGTAACTCTCCGGCACCGTCCGCAGCGCCTCCTGCGTATTGCGCGTGATCAACGGCAGTATCATCAAAGCCAGCGTCAGCGCCCCGGTCAGGATCGAATAGCCCATTCCCAGCGTGGTGCCGAAAAACACCATCCCGAACAATCCGAAAACAATGGAGGGAATGCCCGCCAGCGTCTCCGTCGCAAACTCAATAAACCGCACCCATCTGCCGGGCGCCGCATACTCGTTCAGCCAGACCGCCGCCCCCACTCCTGCCGGCACAGCCACCACAAGCGTCAGCACTACGATATATACCGTATTCACCAGATTCCCTGCGATGCCGACAGTCCCCTTCACCACACTGGTCACCGTCGTAAAAAAAGGAAGCCCGAGAACCGGAACCCCTTTCGCAAAAACATAAAGGATTATTCCGACCAGCAGCAGGACCGCATAAAAGGCCGCAAGGTAGATAAAAATAAACGCGATGGCGTCTTTTATTTTTCTCGACATGGCAGCCTGCTCCTTTCCGCTCGGTGGTTTCCTTTTCCATAAATCTGTCCGGCCTCCGTTTTCCTGCCTTCATGCTTCTTCTCTGACTCCTGTCTTATAAAGTATAGTAAACGAAATTTCTAATGTCGTTAACTATATATCTAACCTTCCTCTCCGCGCAGGAGCCTGTGCAGGAGGATATTGACCATCAGGATAAACCCAAACAACACCAGCCCGATCGTAAAAAGCACCTGCCGGTGCAGGCCTTCCGCATATCCCATTTCGCTGACGATGGCAGTTGTCAGGAATCTGACAGAGGAAAAAGGTAACGGCACATTCACCGCACCGCCGGACACCAGATTCACCGCCATGGCCTCTCCCACTGCCCGGCCCACACCAAGCACCACCGCCGTAACAATGCCCGGCCTGGCTGCCGGAAGGACTACCTGAAAAATCGTCTGAATGCGGGAAGCGCCAAGCGCCATGGAAGACGCCCGCAGCTGATCCGGCACCGCCCGCAGCGCCGTCTCACTGACACTGATGACCGTCGGCAGGATCATCACCGCCAGTACAAGCACCGCCGACAACAGATTAGCACCGCCTGTAAACTGATGCGTCTGAGAGTCACGAAATAACCACCGTTCCAAACGATACATAAGCGGATTCAAGACCATCATCCCCAACAGCCCATAAACAACAGAGGGAATCCCGGCCAACAGCTCTACCGCCGGCCGTACCACCGCTGCCAGCGGACGAGGCGCAGCCTCAGCCAAAAAAACAGCCGTTAAAAGCGCGACCGGCACCCCCAGAAGCACCGCCAGTGCCGTTCCCGCCACGGATGCCAAAATCACATACAGTATACCGAAGGAAGGATCCGCCGCCGCAGGTTTCCACACAGAAGAAAAGAAGATCTCCCTGACGCCCAGCCGATAGACCGCCGGTACACCATTGGCGATCATATACAACGTGATCGCTCCGACCACAAAGACCGCGAAAAACGCACACAACGTAAAAATCGCTTCGGCTATGGCTTCCACTCTTCCGGTATGGTTTCTTTTCTCTGTAAGAGCCCGGGATTGTCTGGCCTGTGATCTGTTATAAGCTGATTGCTGTAATCCAATATCCATATTCTTATGATTCCTGCTTTGTTATTTTTCTCTATCTCTTTCTGACCTCTATAACTTCTCTTATGTTTACTCTTATGACTTCACTTATACCTTCTCTTATGTCTTCACTTATATCTTCACTTATATCTTCGCTTATGTCTTCTCTCATATCTTCTCTTATGTCTTCGCTTATGTCTTCACTTATGTCTTCTCTCGCATCTTCCCTTATGTCTTCTCTGTCAGTTGGATTCCTTATTGTTTATTGTTTCATTTGTGACAATCCGACACGATTAACCCGGCATCACGCATCAACTTCCTGCCCTCCTCTGTCTGCAGATATGCGAAGATCTCCTGCACCTGTCGGCTCTGTTCTTCAAGCGCTCCTTTCGTCACCAAAAGAAAAGACCGGCACAGCGGGTAGCTGCCCGTCTTCACCCTCTCTGCCGCCGCTTCCACACCGTCCAAAGACAATGCGTGCACCGTATCATTCAGTACATCGAAAGAGACATATCCCACAGCGCCGGGTGTGGATGCGATCCGCGCCAGCATTGCCCCCTCCGAATCCAGTTCATTTGCATAATAACACCGGTCTTCAATTCCCAATAATTCTTCAAAAGCGCTTCTGGTGCCGCTCCCCGCCTCCCGGCCTGCCACCACGATTGGCTGCTTCCTGCCGCCAAGCTCCTGCCAGTCTCTGATCTGCCCGGTATAAATATCCGCCAGCTGTTTTGTTGTCAATGCCGTCACCGGGTTATCCCTGTCCGTGATCACCGCAATACCATCCATTGCGATAACGTATGCTGCCGCGCCGGATGCCTCCTCTGCTGTTGTCAACGTCCTGGAAGAAAGCCCGATATCGGCCCGCCCCGACAACACTGCCTGCACCCCCGCTGAGGAGCCTGTAAATTCTGCCGTCACCGTCACACACGGATTCGCCTCCCGATAACACTCCGCCAGCATATTGGCAAACTTCTCCATAGAAGTAGAGCCGGCCATAACTACTGTCTGAGCTGGATATGGAGATGCCGATTTCCGATGCGGTTTCCATACACCATCATAACGCCCTATCAAAAACACCAGCAGTAAAAGCGCTGCCATAACGCCTGCCGTAATACGTTTCTTCCCTGTCAAATGTACACCCTCACATCCACTTTACATCCGTCTTATGGCAAATCCTTTAAAAAAAGTGCTCTCCCGTGTTCTATATAACCTATGCACCGCCTTCTTGTCTCCATTCCAGATTTTACATACCCCTCTGTAACAGCGCTGTTCTCCGTTTTCCAGATCAGGCAAATCTGCTCCTCCTTTTGTCGGAAGCAGGTTAAAGTTTAGTAACATGATAAAAATACTTTTTGTCTGCGGCAGTATCTTAAATAATCCCGAAAAATCCCATAAAATCAATGATTGTATGGTTCAACGAGGTGCTTACTACACCACTGCTACACCATTTTTGAAAGAGCTTTGATGTGACAGGAAATTAAAACTTAATGATTCAAAACACTCAAAAAATCAATCGTAAAAAAATACGATTGATTTTTTGAGTGTTTCTGTGTATACTATACGCAATAAAATTGGAAAGGGAGCGCAGTGTATGCGTGAAACAAGAACAACAGAATTCAAAGAAATGATTACAAATACATTTTTAAAAACAGTAAGTGCCTTTTCAAATTACGATGGTGGAGAAATATTTTTTGGCATTGATGACAATGGTAATATCAAAGGACTTTCGGATGTAAAACAGGCGTGTCTGGATATCGAAAATAAAATCAATGACAGTATTACTCCGCAGCCTGATTATACACTGGAATTGCAGAATAATGACAGAACGATAAAACTGACTGTAAAAAGCGGGCTTCAAAAACCATATTTATATAAATCGAAAGCATATAAACGAAATGCTACTGCAACCATAGAGGCTGACACACTGGAGTTGTCAAGATTGATTTTAGAAGGAAAAAATATCAGGTTTGAAGAATTGCCGTGTGAAGATCAAGAACTGACTTTTGATACGCTATGTCAAAAATTAAAAGAATGTATTCAAATTGAAACTTTTAACCAGGATACCTTGAAAACGCTGAATTTATATAACAGCGCTACCGGATATAATAATGCGGCTGGCATTTTGGCGGATAAAAATCATTTCCCGGGAATTGATATAATGAGGTTCGGTGAGAACATCAGTGTGATTCATAAGAGAGCAACATTTGATAATATATCCATTTTAGCATGCTACGAAAAAGTGTCCGAGGTATTCAAAGATTATTATCAATATGAGGAAATACACGGAGCCGAAAGGAAAAAAAAAGAAAAAATACCGGAGGCCGCGTTTAGAGAAGCAATCGCAAACGCGCTGATTCATAGAGAGTGGGATGTGGAGTCACAGATAAAAGTTTCAATGTTTGACGACAGAATAGAAATTATTTCTCCGGGAGGACTGCCTTCCGGAATAACAGAAGATGAGTATTTATCGGGGAAACTTTCAGTCTTAAGAAATAGAAATCTTGCAAATATATTTTACAGGCTGGGGTTTGTCGAAATATTCGGTACAGGAATTACACGGATAAAGCAGCTCTATGAAGAAGGATTGAAGCAGCCGTTTTTTGAAGTGTCGGAAAATACAATTAAGATTGTACTTCCGGTTTTTGAGAAAAACCTGAATCTAACGGAAGACGAAAGAAAAATATATAAAATTTTAAGCAAAACAATGCTGAAATCAATTAGCGAAATTGCACCCTATGCCCCGTTTGGCAAGTCAAAGACAACACAATTACTGAAAGAGATGGGTAAAAAAGGTGTTGTGAAAATTGAGGGCAGAGGAAAGGGTACTAAGTATGTGATAAAGTAATCACCCCATGTGGACTTTGATGACACGAAAGCATTTGAGAAGAAATACAGAACATATAAGGAGTTAAGGAAAATGATAAAAATATTATTTGTCTGCCACGGCAACATTTTGAAGAATCCTTGAAAAGGCCGTAAAATCAATGATTTCATGGCAAAACAAGGCGCTTACTACACCATTACCACACCATTTTTGAAAGAGCCTTGAAATGACAAGAAAAAATAAAAATGAGATGAGTTTTTCATTATTGTAGAACTTTGAAAGATGTTTTGTTATGATATGAATTGGGTAGACGGCTTCTACCCAATTCAATTTGGAGAATATTTTTATGGAAAATATCAAGAAGAATGATTTTTTTGACAGAGTATTAGAAGTTCTTAAAAATGCCAGAAAACAAGCAAAATTAGCACTAAATATTTCTATGGTCTATTCCTATTACGAAGTAGGAAGAATAATTTTAGAAGAAGAGCAAAATGGGGAGAAGCGTGCTGAATATGGAAAAGCGATTCTTAAAGAATTATCAAAACGTTTGACAGAGAGTTTGGGAAAGGGATTTTCCGTAGAAAATCTGAAATTGATGCGTAGATTCTATATGGTGTATTCCCAAGATCAGATTGGGCAGAAAGTGTCTACCCAATTTGAAAACCTGCCAGCAACAAGAGAAGGAAGGAAATTTTTTTTAAGTTTTTCGCATTATGTATTACTTATGCGTATTCCTGATGTAGATGAACGGCATTTTTATGAAATTGAAGCAGTTCGTAACGGATGGGGCGTAAAAGAGCTGGGAAGACAATATGACAGTGCATTATATGAACGGTTAGCATTGAGCAGGGATAGAGAGGGGATAGAACGGTTATCGGCAGAAGGACAAATAATTGAGAAACCAGAAGATTTATTAAAGGACCCGTATGTATTGGAGTTTACAGGTTTGCCAGAACTGGCAAAATATTCAGAAACAGATTTGGAAACTAAGATAATTGATCATTTACAGGAATTTCTGTTAGAATTAGGATGAGGGTTTACTTTTGTTGGAAGACAAGTCAGATTCACCTTTGAAGATGAGCATTATAGAGTAGATTTGGTATTTTTCAATCGTCTGCTGCGTTGCTTCGTACTCTTTGACTTAAAGATTGGTCGATTAAAGCATCAGGATATAGGTCAAATGCAGATGTATGTGAACTATTATGATCGTAAGGTAAAATTAGAAGATGAAAATCCGACTATAGGTGTTCTGTTGTGTAAAAGTAAGAATGATGCAGTAGTAGAAATGACTTTGCCAGAGGATAACAGTCAGATATTTGCAAGCAAATATCTGACTGTTCTTCCCAGCAAAGAGGAACTGAAAAAGTTGATGGAAGGTGAAGAATAGTCGATTAACATAGTAGGAGGAAATTATGAAGGCAATATCAAGATTTAATAATAAAGGCTGGGTGGGAAAAACTACCGTATTATACAACTTAGCAGCTTATTTTCAAATATATTTAGAAAAAAGTATTGGTAATAGTTGGAGGTCCTCAGTGTAATACAACAACATATGTACTTGATGAAGAACAATTTATGAATGTATGCTATGAACCTACAGGATTTACGATTGCAGTAGAAGTTCGGGCAAAATACAAAATTGAAGAAAAGTGCCAAGAAGCCCGATATATCAAGGTTTAAAGGCTTATGAAAGGATAAATCCAAGATGATAAAAATATTATTTGTCTGCCACGGCAACATCTGCCGAAGCACAATGGCCGAGAGCGTCATGACCCATCTCGTGCATCAGCGCCACTTAGAACATCAATTCCAGATCGCTTCCGCAGCCACCAGCCGTGAAGAAATCGGCAACGGCCCTCATTACGGCACAGTAGACAAGCTGCGTGCCGTAGGAATACCTGTTATTCCGCATCGTGCCATACAGATGACCAGACAGGATTACGACAGGTACGATTATCTGATCGGCATGGATGACGCCAATATCCGCAATATGACCCGCATCGCAGGTGGTGACCCGGAACATAAGATCTATAAATTATTAGAATTTGCCGGCAGCAGCAGGGCCATTGCCGATCCGTGGTATACCGGGAATTTTGACATAACTTACGAGGACATCATGGAAGGATGCGGGGCGCTTTTAGATTCTCTTTTCCGCCATTAAATGAATTAATCTACCCGAATGCAATATGAAGCCATACAAACATGCAAACAAACTGGGGGAATGATACCCTGACAGGGGGGGGACTACTTTTGTCCCCTCTCCGCTCCCCATACGGTCACGTTCAATGTCTGCCTATTATCACAGGACACACTTTGCCATGGAACAAAGCACAGGCACACTCAACCTGCCGGCTGCTTCCCGAATCTCCCCAGATATTCCCTGGCCGTCTGCAGAGACACATCCAGCTTTTTCTGCAGTCTCTCCAGAATATTGTCTTCTGACAGTCCGAATTCATACCCCGACTCAATGATCTCGGCGGCCCTGCCTTCCTCTCTGCCTTTCTCCCTGAACTTTATCTCATTTTCCCTTGCAATTTCTTCAAATAAAGTACACATAGAACCATCTCCTTTTTCAAACGCATCATAATCGAGCCTGCTGTTCGTCGCCCCCGCCACAGTCATGATCACTGCCCTGCCGGTTCTGTGCTCTTCGCTGTATTGTATGGCCTTTTTCTTCGCCTCGTGCCCCGGCAGACTCCGGTCCAGTATGATCTTCAGCAGGTTAAAAAGATCCACATTATCAGTATGGCGCAGAACCAGATCGTTTCTTCCCGCCTCCACCAGCAGCATCTTATAATCATTTACATATTTTTTCATTTCTTCCGGAATATCCAGCATCTCATGAAGGGAAGCCGCCCCGTCCCAGCGATTTTCTCCATAAAATCCGCAAACCGTTCGTTACTTCTCCAGTAATTCTTCAACACTGTATCGGGCTTCAACTTCTGTATTTTCTTCGCCATTCTTAATCCTTTCCGGTAATCATAATGCTCCGGTTTCCCTTTCAGTATACTATCAAAACCGGCGGACCGCAAGGAAATGCATACCACTTTCTTTCCACATACAAATTCATAGATAAATAGAAAGCGTCCATTCCTTTATATCTTCCTAAAGAAATGAACGCTCTGATTCACAAAAATAACACTCTCTTCTTCCATACATTCCCAGCAGGCATACTCAGCCCTTAACGGCACCCATCGCAATACCCTGCGTAAAGTATTTCTGGAAGATAATAAACACGGTGATGATCGGTATTGCCGCCAGCGAAGCGCCCGCCATGATCAGACCGAAATCTGTAGAGTTTTCTGCCTGCAGCTTGGCAATACCAAGTGAAATGGTCAGTTTGCTCGTACTGTTCAACATGATCAACTGCATGAAATAATCATTCCAGCTTGTGATAAAGGTGAAGATCGCCAACGCACCGACACCCGGCTTGATCATCGGCACTACGATCTCGATGAATGTCTTCGCTTCTCCTGCACCGTCGATCCTTGCTGCCTCCAACATTTCACCCGGAACCCCTTCTGAGAACTGCTTCATCAGGAATACACCGAAAGGCCATCCGACTGTCGGGAAGATCACTGCCCATATCGTATTATACAAGGACAAGGACGACATTTCCCGCAGTAACGGAATCAGGATTACCTGCTTTGGCAGCGCCATCGCGCAAACGATCAGGGTAAAAAGCATTGCCCGGCCCCGGAAACGTTTCTTGGCAAGCGCATATCCGGCCATGGCCGATGTGATACAGGTAAGGATCATTGCCATCACAGCCATAAACACGGTATTGACCAGCCAGCGGATCGCTGCCGGCACTACAGGGCCAGCCGTAAAGATCAGCGGATTCCCATCAGCGGTGAATTTACTGCTGAAAGGAACTGCCAGTTCCCATAACGGCGCTGACTGTTTACTGAAAAGTTTCCTGAAATTATCCAGAACCCATTCCTTCGGGAACCAGTCAGGAGTCGTCGCATTGATAGAGGCATTCGTCTTAAATGCGCCTGTAATGATCCAATACAGAGGGAAAGCAAACAGAATCGCCAGAATCACTAAAACGATGATCGATACGACCGTATATAAACTTCTATGTTTTAAACCTGAATCTGAATTCATACTTTCACCTCCTACTTTTCTTTGGCCAGCTTAAACTGTACGGCAGACAGGAGTGCAATAAAGATCGCAAGCACTACGCCCATCGCATTTCCGTAACCATAGCGATACAGTTTAAATGCCGAATAATAGATATAGTACATAACAGTATCTGTGCTGTGGTTCGGTCCGCCTGACGTTAAGAGCTGGATCAGGGCAAAGCACTGGAAACTGTTGATCGTGGTGATGACCAGAATATAAAGCGTTGTCGGCATGATCAGCGGCCACTTGATCTTCCAGAATTTCTGGATATTATTCGCTCCGTCTACCTCGGAAGCCTCTACCAGCGAAGTATCCACATTCCCAAGCGCTGACACATACAATACAATCGGCTGTCCTACGGAAGTGGTGAACAGGATCAATATGATACACCACAACGCAAATCTTTCGTCTCCCAGCCAGTTGATATTGTTCTCGACAACTCCCAGACCTTTTCCAACATAATTGAAGATACCGTAATAGTTATTGAACATCCATTTCCATACTACAGTAACCGCCACCGAACCGGTAACGACCGGCAGATAGAAAACACAGCGGAAGGTAGAAAGAACTGCGCCTTTCATCCTGTAGATCAATGCCGACACCCACAAAGAAAAGATACAGACCGCGGGCACCGAAACAAGTACGATCACGAAAGTATTTTTCAAGGCCCGAAGAAAGATCGGATCCTGCCAAAGTTCCGTGTAGTTTTTCAGTCCGATGAAAACATCCTCCACATCTTTACCCATTGTGGAATCAAAAAAACTCGTATAGACACACAGGATCATCGGGATAACGACAAATCCTACAAAAAAGATTAAATTAGGCAGAAGAAAAAGATACGCCGAACGTGTTTCTCTTCTCACCAGCGCCTTGCTTCTGCCTGTTGCAACGGATGATTTAGCCATGAACACACCCCCTCATTTACTTATTGTATACAGGATAAGGAACATGCCTCCTCATCCATCCCCTGTCCGGCCCTTATAAGCTGCCGGAACTGTCAAGCTGTCAGGACAGCCGCCGAAACCGGAGATTCCGGTCTCAGCCTGCTGTCCGTGACATTCAGGATTTCCTGCCTTTTCGCAACTGCCTGTTATAGATTATTTTGCAGCAGCCGCATTTGCATTGGTTACAAAGGTTTCTACCTCTGTCGCGACATCTCCGCCTGTACCGATACGCTGCAGCATGTTCCACCACTCTGTACGTGCTTCTGCCCAGCCCGGAACTACCTGATAGTAGTCACCCATAGAAGGCATAAAGTGTGTAGAGAATGTATTCATAACGTCTGCTGTATCTGTTCCGTCATAAATGCCTGTCAGAGTCGGACGTACCGGGAAGTAGGTAGAAGCCTTAACGCTCTCATTTACCTGATCAGGATCGTTACAGATAAAGTCGATAAAGGTCTTTGCCGCATCAATCTTAGCCTGGTCGCCGTTATCGAAGATACCAAAGCCCCAGATACCGCCGCAAAGCTCTGTCTTGCCGTCATCGGAAGGGAACAGCATCGGGATGATCGTATCGCCGTTGTTTGTCTTGCCTGCTTCGCCGTTGTCGGTATTGGTCTGCTGTGCAGCATTCCAGCACAGGGACATTGCCAGTGTGCCGTTACGGAATAATGTGATCTCCTCACCGCCGTTGATGGAAGCGTCAAAGTTGATACCTGCCTGCGCATATAATTCTTCCAGCGCCTTGATATTTTCCGGTGTGTTGGCTGTGTACTCCGTGTGCTCAGCATTCGTGAATGTGCTGCTGTACAGGTTGTTGATAAGCGCTCTTGTTCCCTGGTCGCCGCCCTGTCCTGAACAGTAGATCGCTGCTACGTTCTGCTGTCCGGAATCATAGACTGCCTGCACTGCCTTCATGAAGTTCTCCGTCGTCCAGGTATGTGTCTCAAGATCCAGATACTGCATAGCATCTGCTGCTTCAAACATGGTCTGGTTGATCGCCATACAATGTGCTACCATACAGAGCGGATACTCATAGTAAGCGCCGTCTGCTGCCTTACAAGCCGCCTCTACGGAATCGTAGATCTCGCCGCCTGCCTCTGTTGCAAACAGGTCAGACAGGTCTACCATCAGGCCGCGTGCACCCCAGTTAGCTACCAGACGCTCCGGTCCTTCCATTACGATGTCAGGAGCCTGGCCGCCTTCGATGGCGGTGTTAACCTGATCGTCACCGTTGGTGTAATCAAGATACTCCACTGTCACGGTAACGCCGGGATATTTCGCATTAAAACTTGCAATCAGGCTGTCAACCGTTGCAGAATCACCCCAGTTACCAATCGGATATGTCCACAGGGTGATAGATGCATTCAAGTCTGCTGCCGCGCCGTCCTCAGCGGGCGCTTCTGCCTCTGCACTGTCTGTTTCCTCCTCAGCAGGTGTCTCCGCCGGTGTTTCTTCCGCTGCCGGCGTCTCTTCCGCCTCCGGCTCTGCTGCCGGCTGCTCGGATGCGCTGTTACCGCATGCTGCCAATGACATCATCATGGTCAGGGAAAGACCAAGCGCTGCTAACTTTTTCATCGTCTTTTTCATACTTTTTTCTCCTTTTCTTCTCCCTTAATATTTATTTTTCCAGACAGCAGGGAAGATACCCTGTCATCTGTCAAAACCTGAATTTTATTCCGGATTCTCAATCCGGTCCTCCAGCACTGCCCTCTCTTCCTGATCCAGATATCTGGAAAAGATACGTTCCAGGAACAGGGACAACAGGAGCATGGCCGTCACCGGCACGAACAGAACCGGCCACCACCACTCGATCGTAAAGATCGTCATTTCCACCAACAGCATCACCATCACGACAGTGGACGGAAGATGCTTAAATGTCAGGATGAAGGCTGTTCTGATCAGTTCCTTCACCTGAAATGTAAATCTGCCCATCAGCGGAAACAGATAACACATAATTCCCGCCGGAACCAGGAGCAGTACGTAATAGGTCATATACATAACCGCACCGACGTTACTGGCCGTATTGCCGGCCATCACATGATACCCCCAGGCCAAAAATACGACTGCCGGTATGCAGATACAGGTAACCGGTATGCCGACTCTCAGATTATCCCGAAAGGCCCGGACATACATGCCGAAAGCACCGTCCTTCCTGTTCCGAAAAGTCTTCACCACAGTATAATACAATGCCGCGGTTGCCGGTCCGGCCGTGACAAGCGGCATACAAAGCAGCAGCCACAGAAGCGACAGACCTACCAGATCCACACCCTTTGCGATCATCCGGAAAAAGAGATTCTCCGGATCAAAAATATCCTGCCCCATCGGCATCATTCCTTTCCGTTCCCGGATCCAGACTCAAACGATATGTTTGGTCTGCCCGTTCTTGGACTCCAGCGCCCGCAGCGTGTCATCATACATGTCAGCCTTTTCATAACTCTCATGACGGATATAGTAGTTATAGATGATATCGATCATCACGAGAATCGGAAACTGCGGCGATATCATGTTGCCGTGATTTAAATGCTGCAAAGATGCCAGCAGCACTACCTCACTGCAAAAATCCGCATAAATGTCCTTGTCATTGGCCGTAAAGATGACCGTCCTGGCGCCCTTCTTATGTGCTTCCTTAAGCAGATAGAGCACACCCTGCGTCTCCCCGCTCAGCGAAAAGCCGCACACCAGACTCCGTCTGTTCAAAAAGACTGCCTGCATCCGCATCCTGTCCGTATCCTGCAGCGAATCAATATCCACACCGATCCGCATAAACCGGTTCTCCATCTCGCTTGCCGCAAGCCCGGAACTTCCGATGCCGCAGGCTACCACTCTCTCCGCCTGAAAAAGATACTGCACCACCCTTGCGATCTGTGTTTCATCCATCAGGCTGTATGTTTTGCTGAGCAGATCCTGATAGGTATTCAGCACCAGCCTGGTACTGTCTGCCGTCACCTCGCCTTTTCTCATGAAAGTCTTTTCATACTGATAGATAAATTCCCGGTATCCGTGGAATCCGCACTTCTTCGCAAATCTCGAAAGTGATGCTTCGGATACAAATATCGTCCTGGCTACATTCTGAGCCGAGAAATCCATATCCTCTTTGTTATTGATAAAAAAATCTGCTATATTCTTTTCAACATTCGTTAAACTGTCATATCTTGCTTCTATGATCGGAACGATCGACTTTATGTAACTGTTCATCCTCTGTCACTCTTTGCTCAAATGATTGTTCTTTCATCCCACTTGATGCTATGATATAGAAAAACCCAAAGGAGGGACACTTATGAGTTCTGTATCCAAGACCATCGTCTGTTACGGCGATTCCAACACCCACGGCTACAATTCAGCCAACATGGGGCGCTTTACCGAAAAAGAACGCTGGACCTGTCTTCTGGCCGATCTGCTTGGCCCCGGTTATCTGGTCCGCGAAGAAGGCCTGAGCGGGCGGACCACCTCTTTCGACGATCCCCTTTTCGAAGGCTTAAACGGCTTCGCCTTTCTTCATCCCTGTATGATGACCCATGAACCGCTTGATCTTCTGATCATCATGCTCGGCACCAACGATGTGAAGCAGCGTTTCAGCGCTACGCCCGGCAATATCGCCAAAGGCATGGAGCGACTCGTAGCCAAAGCGATCCATACACCGGATGCCTGGAGAAATCAGCCCAATATTCTGATCATCGCGCCGCCGCCCATCGAGAAAGGCTATTACGAAACAAGCATCGGCCCTGAGATGGGAAAAGACTGTATGGAAAAATCCATGGCGCTCTCCCCTCTCTATCAGGACATCGCCGAAAGGCTGCACTGCCATTTCCTGGATGCCGCGTCGATCCCCGGCCTCGGTATGTATCCCTATGACTATATGCATCTAAGTCTGGAGGCGCATCGGCTGCTGGCTGAAAAGCTCGCCACGCTGATCCCGCAGATCTGTTAGCAGATCCCGGCCTTTGCCTCACGGATCATTCTGGCTGCCTCTTCCACGATCGGCATATCCTCTTTGATCAGATCAGTCAGGGGCCTGCGCACACCGCCGATGTCCAGGCCTTCGTTGATCCGCAGGATTTCTTTGATGACAGCATACATATTGCCGTGTGCCGCACACATCTTATAAATGACTTCATTGGCCTGATACTGTACCTCACAGGCTTTCTTCAAGTCCCCTGCTTCCACCAGTTCATTCATCTTCAGGAACAGTTCCGGCATAACGCCATAGGTACCGCCGATACCGCCTTCCGCACCGATCACACGGCCGCTGATAAACTGCTCATCCGGTCCGTTGAAGATAATGTAATCCTCTCCGCCGGCCTGCTTGAACATCTGGATATCCTGCACCGGCATGGACGAATTCTTGACGCCGATCACCCTCGGATTCTCACGCATCTTCGCAAACAGGCTCTGTGTCAGAGAAACCCCTGCCAGCTGCGGGATATTGTAGATGATAAAATCGATATCCGGCGCTGCATCGCTGATATCGTTCCAGTATTCCGCGATCGCATATTCCGGCAGATGGAAATAAATCGGCGGGATACAGGCGATTGCATCCACCCCAAGCCCCTGCGCATGGGCCGCCAGCTCTTTGCTGTCCTTCGTGTTATTGCAGGCTACATGCGCGATCACCGTCAGCTTGCCGGCCGCTGCTTCCATTACATTTTCCAATACGACCTTACGGTCTTCCACGCTCTGATAGATACATTCCCCGGAAGAGCCGTTGACATAGATGCCCTTCACGCCTTTTCTGATAAAGTATTCCGTCAACGCCCGCACTCTCTCCGGACTGATATTGCCTTCCCCGTCATAGCAGGCATAAAATGCGGGAATGATTCCCTTATATTTATCCAGGTTTCTCATATCTGATACTTCTCCCCCTTCTCCGGCACGCTGCCACCTTTTCTGTGCACCGCCGGTATCAAATCCTTTTGTTCACTCTTACTCCAGTGCTTCCGCGAATGCTTTCGTGATCAGCTGGGGTCTGGTAATGATCGAACCGACAACAACACTGAACACTCCCAGTTCCACAACCCGTTTTGCCTTCTGCGGGGTATTGATATTCCCTTCCGCGATCACTCTGTGCTTCGCCTTCGCAACGATCTCCCGGATGATCTCAAAATCATTGTTCTCTATCTTGTCATTCCGGCTCTGCTCTGTATACCCGACCATCGTCGTCCCGATAAAATCAAATCCCAGTTCATCCGCATGAAGCGCTTCTTCGATGGTAGAGCAGTCAGCCATCAAAAGCTGCTCCGGGTATTTCTCTTTGATCTGATGAAAAAATGCGTCCAGCGTCAATTCTCCCGGCCGCAGCGCACCGGTAGCATCCACCGCAATGATCTCCGGCCTGACCTCCATCAGCTCGTCAACTTCTTTCATAGTAGGCGTGATATAAACCCTGCTTCCTTCATAATCACGTTTCACAATGCCAATGATCGGCAGATCAACCTGTGTCTGGATCTCTTTGATATCCTCTTTGGTGTTCGCCCGGATTCCGAATGCTCCGCCCTCTTTGGCCGCCAGCGCCATCCTGCCCATAATATAGGAAGAATGCAGCGGTTCATGCGGAAGTGCCTGACAGGATACGATCAGCTTTCCTCTTAATTGTTCTACTCTACTCTCTACCACTTACCTCATCGCCTCTTTTCTTGTCACCATTTTGACAGCTATAGTTCACATTATATCATTAAGGAAATTGTTTTCAATACGATATGTTTTTCAGAAAGTTCTTTCAGATTTTTTGTATGATTCACCTTTTTCTTGAGTGATTATGATCAGTTTTTTGTCATATCCATACAAAAAACTGTATATGATTTCATTATTTTGACTATGAATATTGAAACCCGGCTTCTACGATTCGTTCAATTCTGCTTCCCGAAGAAGGGGATATTGCCGGCCGCACCTGCAATATCCCCTTCTCCCTGTCATATCATGACATTATATCAGATCTTCTTCTCATATTCCCGGCAGGCGGCCCATACGGCGCCGAGCATACCGGCTTTGTTTCCCAATCCTGCCTGCACCACGCGGACATTTCTGAACGAAGGCATGATGTGCTCCTGCAGCAGCTTCTGTACGTTCCGGATCACATATTCCTGTTCCATGATCCCGCCGCCCAGAACCGCAAGCGAAGGATTAAAGATATGTACCAGTGTGGTCAGACCGTAGACGATCTCTGCGATCCACTGATCAACCAGCTCCCGCACCTGCGGTGATTCCAGCTGTGCAAAGATCTCCCGCCCGTTGTGTAATTCCGGGAACTGTGCCCTTACACGCTGTACAAGAGCCGTTGTCGATGCATACCGTTCATAACATCCGCTGAAAATATCCTTCCCGGGATTCCGATGCTCCGGATGCGTCACGATGCCGCCAAATTCTCCGGCCGAGTATCCGGAACCGGTATACACTTCCCCGTTCATGACTATGGCGCCGCCCACACCGGTTCCATAGGTCAGGCACAGAAAATCCGGCGCTCCTTTGCCGGCTCCATAATAAGCCTCTCCGATGGCCGCACTGTTGACATCGTTCTGCACGGCCGTCGGCACGTGAAACTTCTCTTCGATCCGTTCCCTGATCTGCATCCCCGTATAACCGGGGATGTTCTCATTGGCAAAGAGAATATACCCCTTTTCCGCATCCACCTGTCCGGCCGTGCTGACACCGACCGCCTGAAAGTCCCCATACTGGCCAAGAATCTCCAGAACCGTCTGCATCACATACTCTCCGCCCATTCCGGCATTCGTGTCCGTCTCTTTCACTTCCATGATCTGCCCCGCTTCCCAGATGCCCGACTTGATACTTGTTCCTCCAATATCCACTACCGCTGCCCTCATATTGTTCTCCATTTCTACGCTGCTTCCTGCGCTCTTCTTTTTCTATTTCCGCACTTTGATCACGGCCTTGCGGATCCGCTCTTCGCGGCCCTCTGCCGCCACGCCCGGCATATGCGGTTCCGTGGGCATACAGATGGCGAATTTCCCCGGCTCCAGATGGCAGACCGTCTCACAGGTGCAGATTCCCATACCGATATCCCCGTTTCCGCTGTATGGTTTCGTGATCTCCTGAAACTCCTGTGCAAAAAGAATATCCTCTCTTCCGGAAAGATCGATCTGAATATCGTAATATTCCTCATGAAATTCATATTCTTTCTTATCAGCCTTCGTGTCCGCCTGCATGATATTCACAAAAACCTCGTCTCCCTCAATCTCATGCCTGCCGTCCTCCATCTGCGCCAGATCTGTCTCAGTCATATAACGCAGCGCCCGGTCCAGATTTCTGCTGATCCCCATATAACGCTGTGCATTTTCTGTTTTGTCATAAATCATTCTGCTTCTCTCCTTTCCAGCCGTTCTTCCTGTATCGGTGTCATACAGCGCCTGCCTGCGCTGCCTTTGAAGATATGAACCGTACATTCCGATCATTGTAATAACACCCTGCAATAACACCTTAACACATATGAGCCTGTATTCCCAGCAGAAACTTTAAAACATCCGTAACGATATGGCCCGCGGCGAAAAGGCAGAAGAGTTTTTATCTTCCGGTCAGCTCTGTGACGCCGCCACGCTGCGCCTGATCTGCACCAGCAGAAGCACCATGCTGACACCCAGCAGGATATGGCCGATTCCGGCCATGCCGGAGATCGCCGCATCCATGCCCCGGGAAAGCGCAGGCGCCAGTACCTGTGTCAGACCCCGCACGACAAACATCACCGCAGTCAGGTTCAGCCCGATATGATAGGCAGCCAATACCCGCCCGGTCTTTGCGTCAGTGAAGGAAAAGTTCTTTTCCAGCAGGAGCAGCAACAGGAAAAACACCATACCCAGCAGGAAATAATGGGTGTGAACCACAGAGAGCGTGGTCTTGCCGGTAAAACCGTTAAATTTGGTAAACTCCCGATAAAACACGCCGCCGGCCATCGCAAAACCAGCGTACAACAGAGCCGTATTCATATAGCGTTTCATAGTCAATCCTCCTCTTATCTACCTTCCTGTTTCATAGCGGAATATCCGATCAGTACCGTCCACACATAGGCGCATGTCTTGGGGATCATCAACATCCCGATCATGGGAATGGTATTGGCCCACAGCACAACCGGAATGTAGAAGCCAAAGCTCAGCACAATGGTCAGCCACATCCAGCCAAAAGCCCTGTCCCCGTGCTCCTTCGCACTGCGGTAAAACAGCACGATCACCAGAAGGCCAAGCAGCGCAAAGGGAATATTGCGGTAAATGCCCCATGAGAGCGGCGCTTCGGCACTCAGCCACTGGTTCTGGGGCATCATGCACAGCACGATCCGCACGACACCAAGACCGTAGACGGCGGCGGTAAGGCCGCCCTGGCCGCTGATCTTATACCGCTGCCGCCAGACATAATAGAGCAGCACATAAAAAACTGTCATCGTCACCGAAGTGATCCACTTTCCAAGACCCAGAGGAACGGTATAGTTCTCCAGACCGGTGGTACAGAGCGCCAGAGCGCGGGGCACCAGATGAAACGAGTCGCCCGCTCCCAGCACGACCGCCATCCAGCCGAACAGACTGAACTGGCGCTCTCCTTTGCTGCCCCGGATCATCAGAATCCCGATGGTAATGACAGAAACCAGATAGACAGCATCAAACAGGGTTTCTACGATTGCTTGCATGATTCATTCTCCTTTATGATTTTACTTCCCCTTGTTGAACATCGTTCATTTTTTCAGGAAAAGAAAAGTGCACTTCGCACACTTCACTTTTAATGCTCCCGCAGACACAGCCTGCATCCTGTCCCCGAAACTGCACATTTTTGTCCGGAAGACTGCACGCTTTTGCCCGGAAGACTTCCGCGGCGTTCCGCTCTCAGTAAACAGTCCTGCGGACGATCTCCAGCACCGCGGCCGGATCATAGTCCTGCCGCAGCAAAGCGGACAACATCAGTGAAAATACAACATCCGCAAATCTTTCCGCCGTAAACTGCTCCGTAAAGGCATCCGCCCGAATTCTGACATCCCGCTTTAAGACGGCACACAGTTCGTTCAGGATATGCTGCCAGGTCTGCTGCATCTTCCGTCTGCCGTCAGATTTATCTTCCTGCATAAACCCCAGAGAATGAAGGGTAAAAAATCCGGGATACTGCTTACAGCCATACTCCATCTGTCCATACATCCAGGTAATACAGTCCTGTGTATCCTGAAATACAGCCCCGTCTTCCGGACGATGAAAGATCTCGCACCAGACACTTTCTACCGCAGCACTCACCAGCGCGGCTTTGGAATCGAAATAGTTATAAATGGATCCCACCGACACCCCGCAGGCCGCCGCAACAGAACGGATATTGACCGCAGACCATCCCTGCCGCCGGATCAGTTCCCGGCTGGTCTGTAAAATATCTTCTTTCGATGTCACAACAGTATTCATTCGACCACCTCAATATGAACCATGTTCATTATCGCTGATCACAGCACTCTTGTCAAGTACTTTTCCGCTGCAAAAAGTTATCCGAAAAAGATTATCTAAAAAGGGTATCTGAAAAAAGGTATCCCGCAAAAGTAAAAACAAAAAAGGATTATGAAAACCGCCGGAAACGGGCCTCCCCAAAGCCTCACAGCTTCTTAGAGATTCCCCGCTCCCGGCGGTCCGATATGAAATATTATGGTCTGACTGCGGTTTTCCGCCTTAGGCGCACTGCCGCTTCCTACAGCATCCAGTCTCCAAGCAGGCTGTTACCGTAAAATGACGATGTCGAACTTCCAAGACCCATTCCTCCGATCAGGTTCTGCAGCATATAATTCTGCAGGACATTCTGCCCGGTCAAAGTCTGGTATCTGTTCTGTGTACTGCCTGCAGCACGATCCCCGGTATAATATTCCTTCACCTTATTCATGACTGTCTTCTCCCATTCCGGATCGGACTCCATCTTCGCAAAAGCTTCCCGGATAATGATGTCATCTACTGTGGTAAAGGCAGGATTTACCGTAGTCGCCTGCCGGTCCACCGCCTTCTTCATCACTGCGGCATAATCGGCGTAACGGTCTGTATCCTTTCTGCGTATCGTACTGCCGGCCTTCACACTGTGATCCGACGCAATTCTGCCTATGCCAAGATCATTGATATACATGTTGCTCTCCCCTTCCTGTCCTGTCGATCCAGAAAGTCCCGCTTCCTGTTTCGACCATTATAGCACAGGCGATTCCTTCTGCGCGCAAAATGTCACCAAACCATATGAAAATGTCATAAAAAACTTACTGCTCCAGCGCCTGCGCACACTGTTTCAGATACGCCGTGATCTCAAGATGCTGCGGACATGCACGTTCGCATTGCTTACAGTCGATACAGGCCGATGCCTGTCCCGCACCTTCCACTGCTTTCTGATAATCGGCAACAGCCTCCGACAGCTTTCCGCTGACGAGATGTTTATTCATGGCGGTGAAGATTTCCGGAATCGGGATCTGTTTCGGGCATCCTTCCGTACAATAATGACAGGCCGTGCAGGCAATCTCCGGCGATCTGCTGAGAATCTTCTGCACCTGTTCGATGATGCGCTGCTCTTCCTCCACAAGCGGCTGGAACGCCTTCATATAGGACAGATTATCCTCCATCTGCCGTATATCGGACATACCGGACAGAACGGTGAGGATGCCATCCAGCGAAGCAGCATAGCGGATCGCCCAGGACGCGCAGGACATATCCTCATGGCATCCTTCAAACAGCCGCTTCACTGCTGCCGACGGATTCGCCAGACTGCCGCCTTTTACAGGCTCCATGATCACCACCGGTTTTCCGTGTTTTCTGGCTACTTCGTAGTTAGCCCTTGACGCCACCGACGGATTCTCCCAGTCCGCATAGTTGATCTGCAGCTGTACAAATTCCACCTCCGGATGCTCTTTTAACAGCTGGTCAAGCAGCTGCGGGCCGCCGTGGAAGGAAAAGCCCAGATGCCTGATCAGGCCCTTCTCCTTCTGCTCTCTGGCAAATTCCCACAGATGGTACTCATCGTATTTCTTATAGTTGTCCTCCATCAGTGCGTGAAGCAGATAAAAGTCAAAATATCCTGCCCCGGTCCGCTCCAGACTGGTCGCAAACTGCTCCTTCGCCGCCTTCTCACTGCCCGCCGCCATGGCATTGATCTTCGTGGCCAGCGTATAGGATTCGCGGGGATGCCGCTCAACCAACGCTTTCTTTGCAGCCTCCTCCGATCCCTGATATACAAATGCGGTATCAAAATAAGTAAAGCCTGCTTCCAGGAACATATCTACCATCTGCTTTACCTGCTCAATGTCAATCTCTTCCCCCTTTTTTGGCAGACGCATCAAACCGAATCCCAGCTTCTGCACATCTTTTCCAAAATACTCTGACATTCTCTTTTCCTCCTTGTTTTTTTTATTTTCGAAGGATCTTATCCATCGTTTTCCCTTTGGCCAGCTCATCCACCAGCTTGTCCAGATAACGGATCTCCTGCATGAGCGGCTCCTTGATCTCTTCTACCCGCACACCGCAGACTACCCCTTTGATCAGTCTTCTCTTTTCATTCAGAGACGGCGCCTTTCGGAAAAAATCGCCGTAAGTGACCGCCCCTTCCTGCATTGCCAAAAGCTCCTCCTGCCGGTACCCGGTCAGCCACCGGATCACCTCATCCACCTCTTCCTGCGTCCTGCCCTTCTTTACGGCCTTATTGACAAGCAGACCGTAAATCTTCGCAAAATCCATCTGATATACCTTCTCAGGCTCCACTTCCAACCCCTGCCTTTCTGCATCCTCTGCCGCTACTCCCGCTCTCTGATCGTCACCCGCACTTTATCCCCCGTCTGCTTGCCGATCTTAAGACGGATATCCTTGCGCAGGCCGATTATATAACAGATGCTGCCGTCCTCATTTCTGACTCCCATATTGACCACGCTGCCGTCATAAGGCTCGCCGTCAAATGTGGCATGTACCTTCACTCTTCCTCTGCCGAATTCCTCCCTGATATCATAAGGAAAACTCACGTAAGCGCCGCCCTTTCCGTCCGCTTCACAGACCAGGGATTCATATTCATACACTTTTCCGTTCATCTACCATACCTCTTACTTGCAGCTCATATAAGACGTACCATTTATGCCGTATAAATTCATTATAGGGGGAGACCGGTAAATAAACAAGATAAATAAACACCGTTTAACCTGTTCTTATTTTCTTATATTCTTATTTTCTCTTGCATTCTTCGACAAATATGTTATAATATATAAGATGCATGGGGATATAGCTCAGCTGGGAGAGCGATACGTTCGCAACGTATAGGTCACGAGTTCGAGTCTCGCTATCTCCATATAGATGGTGCTGGAAAGCCTTGATTTTACGAGGTTTTTCGGCACTTCTTTTTTTGAAGTAATCAAAAGGTAATCAAATAAGTAATCAGACATATGTTCGATTGTCTTCTATTTCGCTTGAAGTTCAGGAATATTGCTTAATATTTGACACTTAGCATCTATGCTTCTTCTGTTCCTATGGTAATGATTCTCAGTACAAGCTATGTCTGTGTGCCCCATCTGTTCCATAATCATTCGATTATCTACATTATGATCAAGCAGTATGCTTCCGTAGGTTTTACGGATCTTATGTGGGGATTTCTTGTAGATTCCAAGTTTTGCACAGTTTCTCTCCTGCCTTCGCCTTATACAATTCGTTGTCAACCGTTTTCCGTTTTTATCCGTAAATATATATTCTCCAAACGGATTAAGTAGCTTGATCTTAGCACACAACCATTCATAATCTTTAGGGATAATAACCGTCCTTAAACCGGCTTCACTCTTTGGAAACTCTTTCACATCATAGAGATATCTGCCATTTTCACCAAGAAATCGTGTTTCTGTCCTGCGTATCTTAAAAGTATTCCCATCGAACACATCATGCTTAAGTGTTACAAGTTCCCCTACTCTTATTCCCGTTGCGAACATTAACAAGATACCTATATTCTTTGCATCAAGATTATTTTTCAAATAATTGATCATCAACGGCATCTCTTCATTACTGAATACTTCCTCATAATCTTCTTTTATTACTTTCTTAAAGTTCATTTCAGACGTATCCAATTCTTGTAATAGTTCTTCTACATTAAAAGAAATCAGCTTTCGTCTCTTTGCTCTTTTCAGTAATCCTCTCGTAACAGTTTTAAGAAGTGAAAACGCTTTTGCTGTCAATTCTTTTGCAGCTTCTTCTTCCAAAAATTCTTGAAATTCTTCTGCTGTAACCGTTTTAATCTTCTTACTGCCAAAACTACTATAATGTCGATTGAAAACCTGTTTATACCTTAAATGCGCTGCATCAGATACTTGTTTTAGTTCCAGCCTACGGTCATTCCACTCGTGGAACACCTCTATTATTGTTGGATTCTCCAATTCTGTTTTAAGATATGAGATCACATCATCTTCAATAGCTTTTTGGGACGTTCTCTTCTTTAAGGTTCTTCCCTTCTTATCATCCGGCAGATATGTATACCACTTACCATCCTTTCCCTGCCATATTTTATACGGATGCTTCTCTAATAACTCTTTTCTTTTCATAGCTTCCATACTATTCTGTACATCGTCGAAATTTATGATACCACTTTGTATAATGAACTGCAATATATCGTTGGCCTGACCTGATTGTGCATATTGCAGGTTGTTTAATGTTTCTGTATTTCCTATAATGAATCACACTCCAATTCACATAAAATTTATTCAAAAGGTACTGCCACAACCGCAACAGTACCCTAAAATCATATCAGTCATATCAATATTCAATTTTTTCATTATTTATCATCCAATCAGTATAAGGAATCTGACTCGGTATAATATCCTGTCAGGTTCACATCGACTTGGTTTACAGTTACATTTTCGTATTATCTTCTTCTACTTGTATTATTTGTATTTTCTACTACACCACAGATATGAAGTTTCTTCAAATTTCCCATAGGTTCACGTACCCATACTCTTTGCATTTTTCTTAACTCCAAGCCGGGTATACAACATGAAACCGTCCTCTCACTGCCTGTATTGTCCACGACTACATACCCTTTTGGTGTGATTTCTTTTATGACAGACTCATATGTACGGTCTGCTTTGTAATTCCTAAACTTCCTATTGATCATAATCTGTATCGCTTTTAAAAGTTCATTTCCTAAATCCATGTTATTCTTCCTTCCATATATAAACCACACCCTAAAACTCAGAGTGCGGATAATTTATTATTAAATCAATAATCTCTTAATGGTTCTTGATATGCCCTTAAACTCAAATTGCCTAACTGCTTTTGGATATTCTCTACTCCAGAATCATTCGTGACATTCGGACAATTTATTGTAACATTCTGATTAATTACAGGCTGCACATTCCGATTATTCGTAACGTTATTCACATTATTAGTCACATGCTTTTCAAGTTCCGTCATATCTTTTTCATATCTGGCGTTTGCATTAACAGTAAGAATGTCAAGATTATTGTCAATACTCTTTAAATAAGCATCAATTTTCTGACATAGATCATATGATCTGTCTCCTGGTCGATGCGGTCTTAATTTTGTGCCATCTGCTGCCGTAAACCAGCCTTCATCATCAACAGTTCCATTAGCGTGGGCAGTCCCAGACGGATCAATCTTGTTGCTCAGGATCTTCTTTGTCTGTTCTTCATTATAGATAACAGTATCTTTAGGAAGATTCATCATTGTTGGTGTATCTGTAACAATAGTCTTGCCATCCGGCAGTACTGTCATTTCTGTCTGGCCGTATTCAGATACCAGTGCATTCTTTTCGGCTTTTGGAAGACCAATCGTACCACTTGCAAATGCCTTACCGAATTTAGCGTTGTAACTGGCACTTTCAATCTGCATATTGCCTAATACTGTACCAGACGCAAATGCAGGGATATCTCCATTTACCTTTATATTGATGGTAATGGTGCATTCAACTTCCTTACCGTCGATCTCGTCAAGACCATCTGAAATACTTGCTACCTGCTTTGCCGCATCTTCGATAACATCACGGAATTCCTCAAACCTCCCGATGATCCCATCACCACCAGATTCACCCAGTTCTTCCTCTGTCGTGTCACCAAGATCAATGATAGAACCAATCAGATTACCGTCTTCACCTTCACCGGAACCTTCGCCACCTTCTGACTCACCGCTACCAATAGCAGCAGTAACATCATTTACTGCAGTCTCAAGAGCACCAAATTCACCAATGACAGTCCCATCACCTTCGGCATCCGGTTCACCGATTACTTCTGCGGCAGTCTCACCCATCTGTGTAATGGCATCAGTGAGTGAACCCCCACCGCCGCCTTCACCTTCTGAACCTTTTCCTCCGGATTCACCGCCCTTTCCAGAACCTCCTGAGCCTTCACCACCGCCTGAACCTTCGCTGTCTCCACCGCCACCACCACCAATAGCAGCAGTAACTTCATCAACAGCCGCTTTAAGGTTAGTGAACTGTGCAATAATGCCATCTTCCAGTGATATTTCATTTAATGCCTGAATTGCAGACGTTATACCACCAACAGCACCTTCTTCCGCACCTTCCATGCCTGCACCCAGAGTTGTAGCTACAAGCAATAACTGGTTATACAATAACTGGAATGCGGTAGTGAGATTATTCACAGGGGTCGTATCTAACGTTGTGACTGTATTACTGATGGCAACAAGGCTGTCTTTCACTTCAAGTATCTTATCCCTCAGCAGCATGTAACATGCCATTTCTGTAGTCGTTGCGATCGCTGTAGTGGCCTGTCCCATCTGTGTGGCAGTTATCTTTTCGTTGATGGCCGTAATAACTTCATCAATCTTTTGCTGTAAAGTATCAAATGCTGTCTGTTCCGTTGTTATGATAGTACTTGTCTCAGAAAGATTGGCATTTAAGTCAGCAACATTGGAAGTCACATTGCTGGTAGTAGTCGCTGTTTCACCAAGAGAACTGTTTACATTCCCTACATTCTGGTTAGAAGTATCCAGCTTACCGTTCATCTCATCCAGCTTACCATTGGAATCTTCCAACATGGCAGGAGCAGTGCCGTTATATCCAGATAATTCCTGTAAGGCCGACAATACTTCATCGTTGCCGGAATTTAACTGCATTACAACATCCATGTATGCATTTTTTAGTTTCTGGAATTCTTCCTCTGAGCCATTTAGAAGAGCTTCTTCATCAATGCCCAACTGTTTAAGTTTCGCTGAGAGTTCAGCTTTTTCTACGATCTCGGTAAGTTCTTCATACTTTGATTTTGACTTTTCAAGACCTTCAATCAGGGATTCATAGTATTTCTCTGTCTGTTCCCTCTGTTTTTGTAGAGCCTCTATCTGTCTGTCAATCGACTCGATCTGGGCGTCGATGGCTTTGATCTGTTCATCATAGAATTTCTCAACTTTTTCGATTTCTTTATCATAATATTCGTTGATACGTTCTATTTCTTCGTCAAGTAAATCAATCTGCTCATTAATAGCTTCCTTCTTCTCGTTGAGCAGGTCAATCTCTTTTTCGATAAGATCAATCTGTTTTTGTTTATTTGCGATCTCAATTTCGAGTTTGGCCTGATCGACTTTTTCCTTGGCATCTCTTGCACCTTTAGTATCATTTACATAGTGCATTCCTTTTTCTTCGGAATATCAATCTGTTACTTTCACCATGCCTGGTTACTGACTATGCATATACATAGCGGACAGTCATTTCTGGCTGTCTCTCACATTTCATTTTAATTTGGGATTATTGTGTGAGTTCGGACTGGATCTTCACCCTCTCTGAATAGAGTAGGGGAGCAACGGAACCTGTTATATTACTATAGCAGGTATTACAGTCTCTACGGATTCTGATTTTAGATAATAACAAAAAAGACTAAATCAGAAAATGGTTACACCATAATGCTGATAAGTCTTTTTTGCCGCTAAATAGCTAGGTTTCACGGTTACACCCTTCAACCATAATAATTATATGTAATACAAACTTAAAATATGCAGAAGTCACGGTTACACCCTTTACCCTTCCGCAAATGCTACATAAAAATGGTTACACCTTAATATGTATCACTATTTAAAGTTTATCACACAACAAAAGTATGTCAATACAGAACATACGTTCACTCTAATAATCTTTTGAACCCAAATCTATCTTCCATATTTCCTCCAAAACCTTTATATAATTTTGACTCAAATAGTTTATACAATCCGCAGTAATCTTTAGAACCAATCAAATGCCGGACAAAAGACACTGGGATAAAATCTGCAACTTGAACTCCCAAATTATTATCTGATTTTAATGGGAAACTTAATATTGACAGTTTATTCATTATGGTTTGTGAGTCAATATACAAGGTGCCACCTGTCAATAACCTATAATAACATATTTGCAGATATTTGTTTTCTGATTGATTTCTGGATTCAATAAAAAATGACCCTATGGCATTATTCTCGATCAGAAAATGTACAAAATTTTCTAAAATTGTCTGTAAAGCTATATCATAAATGTCATTAATTTTATTATAATACATATTTTTGTATTTATTTGTGTCTATTGATGCAACAAAAACATTTATGTTTAAGCTCTGGATTAGGTTTTTGATCCTGTCAAACAAACTATTTCTTATTTGTACATCAGATAAAAATTCAAACCCATTTATATTTTTCCGCATATCATATAAATGCAATGGCAATTCTGGAACTGGCATTAAATCTGTTTTAATTTTTTCTAAATTTGGTTTCAAAATATTTTCATAGTCTTCTTTTTGTATCGTATATCCACCCAACGCAAAGTAACTGCCATGCGCATTAGGTTTCGTTTCATCTAAAAACAAATAATATTCTTTCGTCATTTTTTATGTTCCACCAATCAACAGTATTATGATTACCCATTATATACCAATAACTGACAGAATACTATCAGAACATATATTTGTAGTTACAAAATCTAAAATCAGTCTTTCCTCGGTCTGACCCGTCCCATCAGGCTTTAACCGATATAGTTACTTTCTTTCACTATATTACTATAGTGTCTGGCATATTAGTCTACCAGTATTGTTCTTTGATTCTGCAATCTCTCCAATTCGTATTGAGCCTTCTGTAAATCAATCGCCCTTTTTCGCTGTTCATTAGCGTCAGTCATGGCTTTAATCTCAGCCTCAATACTCTTGATGACTTTTTCCTTATCTTTGATCTGTTTGTCGATCAGTTTAATCTGCTGTTCAAGCTGTTTCTGCTGTTGCTCAATGACTTCAATTCTGGCATCCCGCTCTTCTTCGAGTGCATCAATGGCTGCTTCTTTAGCATCCTCCAGTGCTTTTTTCTGCGCTTCTAAAGCAGATTTTTGTTCATTCAGCGCATCAATCTGGGCATCAATAGATTCTAAAGCAGCTTCTTTCTGGCTCCTGATAGTTGATATCTGATCATCAATCCTGCCTGTGATACCTGAGATGACGCTGTTGAGATCGTTTAATTCCTCTTTGAGACCGTCTTTATAATCCTTGCCGGCAGACTTACCAGCAGACTTTGCTCCACTCCCTATAGGAGTAAAATCAACTTTAACATCATCAAGTTTTAAATTGTCAACTATATTAGCTGAAAAATCTTTGATAGCACGATTCAATTCTGAAACGGCGCGGGAATCCCCACTTGCATGTGCAGAATCTCTCTGCGTGATCAGATTCATCAACGTGTTTAGTTGATTTAAATAGGCTATACCGACATTTGCAGCTTGAGCTAATTCAAGAATGTTCTGACAATCTGCTGCAGTAGTAATTGTTTCTTGATTTACAAGAGCCTTTTTCAGATGTAATAATGCAAGTGCTTCACCAGCATTTTCAGCAGATACAGATTCATTTACAAAGGCTTGCATTTCTGCTTCCGTTGCGTTTGCTAAATCAATGCCAGCATCAGCCAATGCGTTTGTCTTACTGATCAGGTTGTCAAATGCAACCATCTCATTATTAACTACACCTAAATCTTCAAGTGCAGCTTTCATAGTTTCGAAATCTTCTGTACCAGATATTCCAGCATTTGTAATAGAAGTAGCAAGAGAGTCGAATGCATTTTCTACGTCCTGTTCTGTTGACTCTGTATTATTCAATACTGCAACCAGATCCTCAAAAGCGGAATAATCTACTTCCAGTCCTACCTCTGACATCTCATCCAGTTTGGATTTTATAGAATCACAGGTTGATAGAATATCAATACTGTTTAGCGCAAAACCATCATCTGTAAAAATTTCCTGCCATGCCGACTGTAAGGAATCAAATGCAGGTTTGATCTGTGTATTTAGTTGATCTATTGTTTGAGAAATGGATAATTGCGTCTCGACTTCTAATAATTCTGTTTCTAATTCGTTTTGAATATTAGTTACCCAGTCTTTTACCGTCCATCCTTCCGGATGCTCTCCATATTGGTCACGAACTTTTACATATGCTTCTAATGCGATCTGCCATTCGTCATCATCAAAACTACTCTTTATCTCATCCCATATTTTCTGATCAGAAGCACCGTTGATCTCACCATCACGTATTCCTACGGACTGTCTGAACTGTTTTTCAATTTCTGCATAATTAAGTGCATCAGGATCAGACAGCGCCATGATATACTGATATAATTCCTGTGCAGAAATGCCAGCTTCATCCATATATTTGATCAATTCTGGAAATCTTGAAGAAAGTGTTTCAACCGATAATTCACCAGACTTGCCTAACTTCTCTAATTGCTTTGATGCATCTTTAAAATCAGCTTTTGCCAGGATATCACGGATTGCATTTGTATTCGCTTCTGCTACACCATAAAGGACTTCATTCATATATTTATAGAACTCATTTAACTGCTGAATAAGTTCATCGTCCTGACCTTCGAATAAATAATCATCTAAATCTGTAAACACATCGTTATAATCTTGTACTCTCTGTAACAGATCATCATATGATCTCTGTGTGATATCCAGTTCATTAGTTAATTCACGGTATTTTTCAGTATTGGAATCTGTTCTGGACATCTCTAATTCAAGTTCATGAATACGTTGCTCTTTAGCATAAACCTCATCCAGATACTGCGTTGCAACTTCAATATGAGTAGAATTATATGTACCTGTTTCTTTGTTATATTTGTTGGTATCTTCTTCAAAGTACTTAACAGCATCTTTATTGGCATTTGCTTTTTCCTGCTGTACGATCTTTTCTTTTAAGGCAAGGGTATTTTCTAATTCCCTGTTGGACTCTTTTAATCTTTCAAGTTCCTCGGATTCTATAAGGGTAAGATTCTCTTTTGCATTCAGTTCATCAATGCGCTGTCCATTAGACTGTAATTCGGAGTTGATAGATTCAATCTCTTCTAACGTTTCCTTATATGCATTAGATGATTCCTGCGCCTGATCCCTTAACCTGTTTGTCCATGCTTCACTTGCTTTCATTGCTGCATAGGTAGCGGTTACGATCGCAGTAATACCTATGGCGAGTGGATTAGCTTTTACCACTGCTGTGAATTTCGTCCATGCCACACGTAGCATATTTGTGATAGACAGGTTTGCCATACTGGCTTCTGTTTGTGCTTCTGTTGCTTGGGTTAAGCCTAGCTGGGTTAGTCTTGCCTGTTGCTGGGCATCCTCTAACTTATCTAACTGTAAAATCTCTATCAGCTGTACATCACTTAAATTCTTATGCGCTAAAACTTGTTTGAGTTGTGCATCTGTAAGAACGGAACATGATGTTTTTAGCTTCTTAATTTCATCGGCATATTCATCTGCACCTTCTGCAAAATTACCTAACTTATTTACAGCTTCGAGCGCCGCCCCATAATTGCTGACCTGTAACATGCTATTCTTCAATGCTACTGTAAAAGTCGTGATACCCTTCATTGCGCCTATTGCTAATCCACCTTTAAGCGTCCCTTCAACAAGTCCCAATGAATTCGCAAAATCCAGTACTGCCGCTGACGCATTGGCCAATCCCTTTACAGTATCACCGCTAATGATATTGCTATAAGTCTCGGTTACGGCTACGCCAAACCGTTCTGTTGCTGCTTCGGCACTGTCTAAATAAATCTGATATTCTTCACTGGCTGTTCCTGTTGCATTCAGTGAACGTTCTAACAACTCGTTAGCTTCTGACATGTTCTGTAGGATTGCGGAAATCTGATTGCTCCTATTCTTCCCTGCAATAAGATCAAGTAACGCACTGGCATCCTTATCAGACATTTTGTCATAGACTTTTGATATATCATTATAAATATCGTAGATGCTACGGAAAGTCTCTTCATCTTCTTCAAGAATCTTCACACCACCACTGCCATTAATATTAGTAAGTCCTTCTATCTTCTCTGCTAATTTTGACGTAGATTCAACAACACTGTCAGTTTCTTCTCCCATTTCTTGAAGTTCCGCTGTACAACCTCTGATCCTAAGTGCCGATGTTCGGATTGCCAACGCTACCTTGTCAGAATCCTGCACTGCTCTGTTGCCTGCACCAAGTAATGCAATAAATTCATCAACTGATGTATTGGCATCACTCATTACCGATCCAACCGCCTGAATACCTTGGGCAACTTCTTTTTGTGAAATACTTGCTGTATTTCCGATCAGATCGATTTTATCATTCAACGCCTGTGCTTTTTCTGTAAGCTGATCCATGCCGTAACCATCTATTTCAGCATATCCCTGTAAGCCTGCCAGGAGTGCCTTTGAAGCATCTACAGCAGACATATCGCCTACCTTCTCAAGCTGTATCGCAGCATCCGCTAATGTCTCTGAATCAGCAAGATTATATCCTGCTCTTGAAAATGTTGTCACAGAATCTATATAATCTTTTGTGGCAACTGCTAATTGTTTAGTTTTATCAATGACCCTATCAAGGTAATTAGGAAATCCGCTTCTTGTAATTTCTACATTTACGCGAGATAAATCCGTCATAGATTTATCTAATTGTTGTGCCTCTGTCCATGCATTATGTAGTTGCTGATTAAGCTGCATGATAACATTGAAATTACCCAGCAGTCCCATTACTTTAGACAGACTTTTCTTCAAAGAATCACCTAAAGTGAGTCCCATATTGCCTGTGACTTTTAGCTCCGATTTAAAGGCAGCCAGCTGATTTCTCAATGAACTTAATTGCACCGTATTTTTTGCCATTGAAGCATCATCCAACAGGCTATTGTACTTAATGGACATATCAGTATCCTTAAATAACTTGCTGTTCTGCTGTGCAAGCAACTTAATATCGTTCACAAGTTTATCTTTTTTAACAGCGAAATCAACACCTACTTCAACAGGTTTCATGTTTGCCTGTTTCTGTGCCTGTGCTGTTGCCTGTTGTAATGATGTAGCCACACTCTTACTATCGACTTTCCCTGATAAATTGACTTCCCCATCCATTGAAGAAAGATCCTTCTTCAACTGCGACTGTGTTTTTGGACTTAAAGTGCCAATCAGAGGAACTTTTATATTACTCAAAAAGCTATCTATATCCTTTTTGACTTGTTCCTGTGATTCCTTACCCAAAAGCCTTGCAATCAGATCAAGAATAAAATTATTTTGTTCCATTCACATACTCCTTTAAATATATTTTTGTGCATTCAAAAAGACAGTCCGAAGACTGTCTTTCAATATTTCGCTATTAAGTTTTCTTTTATCACCTGTTTTCTAACAATTCTCTGAAAAATTCATCTGCTACTTTGCCTTGATCTAAAATATCCCGCCATTTTTTGTTTTGCGTATTACATCTTTGGTCACAAGTTTTAATCTCTACTGACTCTTTATTCGCAAATCTTAATCTGATAATCAATTCAGCAGCTTCAGACGTGCTCGTTACTGTTTCTGAATCTGCCGTGCCAATAATGGCTCCAGTTGTTCCATATAAGATAGCCCCTTTAAGTGCCTTATTCTTACTTGAAATGGTACGTGTTTGCGTACTGGAAACTGTAACCATTTCATAATCTATCAGATCGGAATAATCAATTTCATATGTTTTAGGAAATGGTTCAAAAACAAGCATCTTTTTCTGTTTCGTATCAAAATATAAATGTGTTCTGACAATCCAAAACTCTTTATCTATATCCATGCCAGGATGCTCATACCAACAATTATAAAGTCCTTTTTCCCACTTAAATAAACCTATTCGCTTGGGTTCTTTCACGACCTCACACTTAAAATCTTCTTTCCTAAAACGTGCATTTTTGCTAACATAATTTAACGCTTCATCTTTACTTTTTGCAGGATAGTTAGTTATTTCATACAGCCTGATCATACCTTATCCTCCACAGATCCCACTCAAAATATCGCTTCTCAGCTTACTCCTAATTATACCACCACAATTCCATCTCCACAATAGAATCATAGCAAAACCAGAAAATATGTTCGGCCTATTTCACTATCACATCATACTTGTACAGTACTATTCTCCATCACGTCAGTACATTTTCTGTTTTCTACTGCATTCTCAAAGACACTCATCATCATCTTATATACATCCTCGAAAAATCCTTTCTTCTGAAACATCTCTTCGCAGAACTTTTTCTGGTCAGCTTCTGATAATTGATCATATGTTTTGTTCATTGAATCAACTATATTGAATTCTTCCTGCTTTTTCAGACTCTGCTTAAATGCTTCTGTGTGGAGCGATATAAGCGCACCTGCTTTATTAATAGTTTCATTAGCAAAGCTAAACAAATCGCGTATATATTGCCTGTACCCTTCATCATTTGCGCAGATACTATATAATTCCGTCAGCTTATATGTTGAAAGTATAATCCCCTGTTCCTCTGGCTTCAAATATCCTAAAGCCTTATAAATATTGTCCAGACTGATATTGTTGTCTGTACTATTCTCCTGTTTCTTTTCCGTGCTCAATTCCTCCGTACTCTTTAATTCTCTATTTAGTTCTTCATTATTCAGTTGTCTTGTTCTAAAATTCTCATTTTAATTTGATTTTTGCGGCTTTGATTATTTCGCCGCTTTAGATAATATTAGATTTTAATTGAAATTTTATGTGTTTGATTGATTGACGGGTTGCTTAATTGTTTTACTGCATTTTAAGTAATCACTTCTTGTACACTTCATCGAGATATGCTTGAATACGCTCGCACATTTCATCCGACGGCTCTATCTTATCATGCATCCATGCGTAATAATAAGTGTCGCTTATTTGGACTTTTTTAGAGAACACACTAAGTTTCGCACCTGTATCTTCCATAAACATTTTTACTCTTTCTTTTAAATCCATTACTTTTGTCCTTTCTTTATTTTCCTAATTCTATTGAAATATCCTTCGTGAAAAGGCAAATTAAAAAATATACAAATCCGCATGATGCTTGTGAAACATCATGCGGCTGTACGCTCTGATAAAGTGTGAAGCCTTTACCAGATACCCATATACATTGGGAGATGTATATAGGGTTCGTACCATACAACCTTCTTCCAAAAGCCATATGATACATGAGCATTGTTTTGTGTTCTGTATATCGTTGTGGAGTCGATATACATAATGGTCAAATGAGGCTGTGACACCTCATTCGCCTGAAAAAATAAATAATTGGAGTATGTAAGCCATGGAAGAATTTATATGTCAACTGCACTACTTAATGCAGTTATGGGCGTGTGGCACAGAGAATTTTTACCAGTAACCTTTCCACAGTGTTACTGATTCTCCGTGCCTGATATTCACAACATTTAACAGTTTATAATATCCGCATATTGCGGTTATTACCTTTAATTTACGGAATCACTACTTTATCAAGGTATGATTCTAATTTAGCATAATCTTTTGGTGTTAAATACAATCTTCCTTGTTTGAATTTTGCAAGCAAATCATATGTCATATTTATCTTTTTTGCGATTGCCCTTGCATTTAGCCCAGAGTCAACTACATTGATTAATCTTAATTTTAGCCCTTCTTGATCCATATGTCCTCCTTATCCATGGTTTCTGATTTATGATTCAGTTAATTGGAATTCTATCTATTCCCCTCCCCTATTATATATTGACGTTTCTATTATATGAGTCCACAAACCATGATAAACACTGGCTTTGCGGACACTGCAAGCATATCCTAAAAAAGCAAATTTTTTATGCACTACATTTACTGTTATTTCTTTTTCGGTACTCACTACGGCATATTGCATTACTGCAAGTCACCATGTTTTTTACCTTAACAAATTTCTTCCCACATATAACACATCTTTCAACTTTTCTTTCTTCGTTGTATTCATAAAATTCAGGAATAGGATTCCTCTGCATAACAGAAAATGCAATATCCTGATTCTCCACTTCTGGCACATGAACTTCTATCTCATGATACTTTCGTGCAATAGTTTGAAGTGATATAGCACCTGTCTTCTGTAAACGGATCAAGCCTTTCTTGCAGATACACACACCATCCCCAAGCCATTTATCTATCGTATTGCAGGTGATCTGCTTCTTCTGGTTCATATAGATTTTTAGTTTCCCCTCGCACCGTTTCTGTAGCACTAATAATATATACAACAACTCCCTGTCAAGGCTGCATCCACATCTATAATGCATATTTTCAATCCATTCTATTTCCTCTTTATACACCTCCACCGAATTATCCGGAATTATTTTTAGGATTTCTACTGTTTTGTCCTCTATTTTTTTCATCCTAACCGCGCTCGTTTCATAATGCTTCCTGCGTTGTCTGACATTCGTACAACACAAATTATTGCATATATTTCGATAAATCAAATCACCAAAACAATTCCATAAAATATTTTTGCTTTTATGCTCATTTTCCCTTTGCAGATATTCCATATCCAACAAATATTCGGATGCTTCTTCCCTACTGCTAAATAAATTAATGATCACCTTTTCGCACATATGATAAAACACTTCATACCTACTGATTTTTTCTTTCCATCCCTCTGATCTGTCTAATTCTTTTATAACATCTTTTATAGTAGAAGCAAGCAACTGTTCTTTCATTCTAAGTGTAAACATCACTTTTTCTAATTCATGATATTTTTCAGAGTTTATGGTAACAGGATTTTCATTATTGAGTAAAATTGACGGATTAAAATTTTTTTCTGAATCTTTCCATCCATATTTCTTATTTCCTGTCTGTTTATGGATATAATCACATACCCTGTCCGCATTGCTCTTACTTAATGCCTTACACGAACCTTTACTTTTTCCTTTTGCATATATAAAAAAATGGGGATTATTCTCACCTTTTAAAGCATTATACTTATCTTCATATTTCCCAAGTTTAACAATATCCTGTGTCTTTGGATAGTCAATTGACAGGTTATTATAGCAGCACATTATTTTATTAAATTCCATATCAGTATCAGTATTATTATAATTTTTTGTCATCACATTAGAGATATCCCCTATCTGTGTATTCTCCATACATGAGACGATTGCCTGATATATAGAATCAGTATTGATCTCTGACTTTACAGGCTCAAACGGAATATAATATAAAGGCACAATATCATCTGGCACACACTCTATAATCGTCTTATTCGGAGTCATCAGAACCTCGTCACCGTCAACATCGAACATCAGTAACCTGCATAGCAGATCATGACTGCTCACAATCGTATCAAGATCATTGAACCACTCTTTACACTTCTCCAATACATCATCCTTTACAAGTTTGCGGATTCCATGCTCTACATACAAATGCGGACTTCTAAGGCAATCAACAACCTCATATGGCTTATCATTATAGAAACTGTTATATACATAATTGTGTGGAATAATGCCTTGCGGACTTTCTATACCGCAAAACAACCATGTACAGAATGCATATAAGTCAGGGCAGATATAACTATACAAAGAATCTTTTAAAATCAGTTTATTACCCCTTGCGTCATTCCGCTCACTCTTAAATTTGCTCTCTAGCTTGCTTTGGATATATTCATCATATACTAGTTCTTTATGCACTTCTAATGCCAATGAAATATAATCATCGTCCTTACTAGCGATCTTGATCATAGTATCCAGATCTGTTTTCATCTTATCCAGATATTCTATTGTATCAGCACATAATTCTGCCAGCTTTTCATCTGTCAGTTTTTCAGAGGATAATGTCTGTATAAACTGATAGCTTGTCTTTGCATAACCTTTAGGCTCTGTATCAGCAAACTTATTGATTGCAATATGCATTCTATTTTCATGGAATGCTCTTTTATAATCCTCCCATGAATTATAATACTTCCACATCTTCAATTGGGAAGCTGTAAAAATAACCTGTATATCTTCTTTTATCACATTATGTATATTTCCCCATGCGTCTTTAATTATAGGATCAGGCTTTATTCCTTCGACTTCATCCTGTCCTAAAAATTTACGGAAATCAAATGGAAATATCGCACCTTTAAGGTGGCTGCATCTTATCTGTGCTGATGCTGGCAATACTCTTGGCAGGAACATTCCAGCCCCGTCAGTCTGGGGGATTTCAACATTCTCCTTTCTTCTTTCTATGCCTGCAATCTCCCTTTTTTCATGGTCTATATCTATGCACTCTACATCTTCATTAACTACTGTTTTAAAATCAGGAACAACGATACATTTATCTATATCAATTTCATATCCTTCTGGATTGATAGAAGAAGACAATGATAGCCCTTTATACGCCAGATACTTGCCGCTGTTACATCCGCCATTTTGGTTAATGATATCATCTGTCAGTCCACACATAAATTTATTCTTGTTCTTATCATAGAAATCCTCGCGTACCAAAACAAACTCGCTATTCTTCATCTGGCTCGTTGTTGAAGTAAAGAAAACATATTTCTTATCATCAATCAATAATCCTCTATCTAATATCTGGTTAAAAATTGATGTCTGATATGCAATCTTCATGTATACAATATCCATGATAAGCGGGAACCCATCTAAATCATTTTCTGTATAACGCGCCATTTCACTTTCAAATAATGCTATCTGCTTATTTATGTTTTCTGATTCTTCAATCACTTTCCCTTCTTTATCATACTCATACGTATACAGCTTTTTTCTATCAATTTTTCTGATACCTTCATAAGATGCTATCTTTTCATCTCTTATTTTCTTTAAAGTTGCCCTTTCCTTTATACCTGCCTTTTTGTATGCTTCATTTAATGCACGTTCTTCCTCCGTAAATGTGTCATATGCGCTTAATTTATAAATTCTTATTCTTCTTGGTTTATTCAATCCATCTACCTCCACAAAATTTTCACCATAACTAACAAATGCTCATTTACAACTTCCACTTATATACTTCTCTATTTGAAATCAAAATCCACCATGGAAATTTCAAATTTTCCACAAAATCATATCCAAACTCAAAAAATCCGTAACAAAAATAAAACCTAAAGCAATCCCAATTCTGGGAACCACCTTAAATCCATTTATAAACAACTAATTCACTATTAAATTTTCACTTACTAATGGAATTTTTGAATCTGTGTGTTGTATGTTAATTGTTAAAATTTTCGGATGTTACTTCTTTCACATCCAAATCTTACGCAATCCATGTACTGCCAATACAGTGAATTGCTGTTACACCGATCGAACTTTTGTTCTATCTTTAAACATGCCGAATGTATGTTCATTTGTCAAGAGTAAAAAACAGCCACCGTCTTGTATTTGGTGGCTGAAATTTTATCACGCTATTTTCGTAACTATAAAAGAAATTATAAAAGCAACTATAACTCCCCAAAATATTTTACTAAATCTATCTTCATTTCTTTTTATCTCTTGTATTTGTTCTCCTATCATAAAGCTGATCGGTGGCAGTAACATATCTCTACATTTTGCAAGAATAATACTCACAACTATAATTAAAATTCCTATTGTTAAACCTATATTTATAGGATATATTGTATATACATTCCCTTTCCCCAATATTCCTTCTTTCATCACTGAGAATATAGTCGAACCCATTGAAATTCCTAATACGAAAATAAGAAAGTGCATCATAGACACCTTAGTTAAAAGAGTATACCATTTACTTCGTCTACTATTTTCTAAAACTCTCTGCACTTTTTCTGAAAACAATATACTTGTATCGGAATCATTAACTCTATAAACACCAAATACAGTATGCTGATAACTATTCAACTTTGAAAATGTTGGCTCAAAAATTACCTCATTATAATCAAATTTTATTTTCAACTTCACAATTTTTCTATATCTACTATTTTCATAATTTAACAATTCAATTAATGAATCAAATTCAATATAGTCTCCATTAAGCAATTTACATTCATAAGTTATTTTCTTGAAAAATGATAGTATAACCTCTTCTAAATTTTTAAGCAATTTTTCATCAACAATGATCGCTTCTTTAAATCCTATTTTCCCGTGTATCGTCATAATATTATCCCTTCCTGATAAGAATAAAAATATTATACAGTATGTTACATCGACACACAATCACCAAACTACATAATATATTATTTCACCTGTATCTAATAATTCCTTCATTGAATCAGTGAGATTGCGTTCTATTCGTAAAGCTCTTTGGAAATTACGCCTAGACATATTGAGTTCTCTCGCAATTTCATCAAGGGTAGATCTTGTGGTCGTGCCATTATGGCATGTCCACTGATTGTCATGTTGCTTATATCCTTTCAACTCAACATAAGTAGCCAACGCTTTCCTATCCTTAGCTGGATCATTTTGCCTTCTACCAAAATCTTGTCTCTAAATCAAAAGCATAGTATAATATAAATATCTATTAACGCAAAACAAACGGAGGTAGCACAATGAACGCCTTACCAATAGAAGATATGAGCAAAACTTACCTTGAACATTCAATGGTAATCCATAATTTTATTATCAAAATAGGAAGCCAGATCAAAGACAGCCTATGCCGTGTTTTTGGTGACAGTGTACAGTACCAATGGCGCGAAAATGATGATAAAATAGTCATACCTGACGTATCTATCATCTGCAACATGCGTGACAGAAAAAATGTTTCATTTACCGGTATTCCTCGTTTCGTTATGGAAGTCTTGTCCGATTCCACTGAAGAATACGACCGGAATGAGAAAATGCAGATATACTGTAAAGTAGGTGTCTCTGAATACTGGATTGTTGACTGGCGCAAAAAACAGGTCGAAATATATATGTTTGATTGGAAAGATGACGATTCAGCTTATCCATATCTCTATAAAACAGTCACCGAACAAAATAAAGATGAATTACAAGTTGTCATGTTTCCTAATTTTAAGATTACGTTTGACGAACTTTTTGACATTGAATAGTGCCTGTAAGGAAATTCAGCCCTTCTGGTTTCCAGGGGGCTATTTCTATGCTGTTCTGTCTCATATCCGCCAACTATTGAAAGACCAATTTCATGGCAGTAGTTCTATCTCCGCCCAAATGGGTGAATCGGCGATAAATCAACTATTAATCAACCTGATCCGAAACTCTCTTAATTCCTCAGTTGGAAATATCTCATTCTCTGGAACATCTGCAATAGATAAATCTGTTTTGTTTGCTTCTATGGTCAGATTCTTAAAGTCAATATCTGTGACTTTATAGATTTTATCTGCTACTGATAGGTATTGAATTTTTGTATTGTTAATTGTCTTTGTCCTCCTAAACCACTTTGTTTAAACCAACCGTTCCTAAATCAATGGCAGAGATAAGGAACCCCTTGTAATTCTCTTTACCTGTCTAACTGACAGACCATATATATTTCTCTTTTACATCATAAACCTATGTACTGGCACTTCCCGAAAATATTCATCAGGATCCTCGCCAGCTTCAATCAATTCCTGTCTTGCTTCCTTAATGATCTTGTCCATTTCATCATCAGACACATTAAACGCCCTTGCCATGTCCGAAGCTGTACATACAAACTCTTCACCTATTATTTCAGAAATCCTTCTGCACATATCCAAATAGATTAAATCGTAGGACATTCCTTCTTCAATTCCTGCATCTATAACTTCTTCTACCATATCTTGTGTAATTCCATATTTGCCATAATTGTTCATAATGTTTTGGATTACTGTTTCTCTATCCATATATTTAACTCTCCTTCTTCATCTAAAAATCTACATTTGCGAATATGCATAGCATATGAGCAATGGCATGAGCTGCAACGCAGCGATTGCCAGACTATCCTAAACCATCAAACGTATAACTTAGAAACGCATCATTCCTTTGTTTCTTGTACTCACAATTTTCAATATCGCCTGGGCAATCCCCTACATATTTGATATACGGACAATCCCCATTTGTACAACGGGCATTGCCTGTTATAACAACAAAATCATCGCCATGCCTAATAAAGTTTTGTTCCATATTATATTATTCCCTCTCATTTATTAGCAATCGCTTTCATTCTTTCTATAAATCCTTCTCTATCAGCAACTAAATATTCATTTGCATCTTTATATTGTTTATACAAATCACTTATCACAATATATCTCTGATTTATCCCATCCTCCGCAAGTTCCTCAATGAATTTACCTGTTGCACGTTTACCGGCTTTGTCATTATCAAATGCAAGTATCAATATTTTATTACTTGAATGTTCTTTTAGCTGCTTCGTCAATTTCTTAATCTCATTTGTGCCACCAAGCCCAACAGCATTTAATCCTATTTCCATAAAGGACATTGCATCAATCTGTCCCTCAGTAACAAACACATAACCGATATTAAAGAAAATATCATCTGATGTATGATATGTATACAATGTATCTACATTAAATAACTCATTGCTATGTTTATAGTATTTGCTATTGCCATCCCACAAAACCCGATCTACATAACCCTTACAGTCTGGATTATACGGAATTGTTACCAGATTCTTTTCTGGATCATATCCAAGGTTAAATCTATCAATCGTTTCCTTACTCAATCCACGATTTATGAAGTAATCAGTTTGTGCCACATTTTCATGACATTTATGAAGATACTCTGTATAATCTACAGGTATAGTGAATTCAGGAATATATTCTTCTCTGCTTTTCGTAGATTTATCACCATCCAAATAAGGACGCATGATTTTGAGTGTACGGTTATAATGTTTCTTCCAGTCAGACGACAAATTCTCCATATGTGCCACAAGATCAAATATATCTCCATGCTCAGTACATGAAAAACAATTAAATCTTGTACCATCTATATGAAATGCTGCCGTATAATTCTTTTTATCCCCTGAGTTGCAAAAAGGACAGACATAATATCCTTCTCCCCTACTTTCTATCTTCCCTTGATCTTCTAATAAATCCATGTAATCAGGCAATAATTCTTTTAATTCTTCTTTGTGTTCAAATCCCATTTATTAATAATCTCCTTCTTTATTTATGTATAGCCTACGGCGTTGCCTAACGGTATGTTCGCTGTCGCTCACATACCTTGCCATGAAAATAAAAAAATGATATATGTTGTTGTGAATTACTTTATCGGGAAAATTCGTATTGAAAATCAGCCAAATTATCATGAACCAAATCAAATTATTATAAAATCCTGCGAACCAATCATAAATACATATACATTTTTTTATTTCAAGGCAGACAACGGCGTAAGCCGTTGGATGGGCAACGCCGTAGGCTATATAATCCCTTTGTTTACTTGCTTTTTAAAAAAATTGTCACTTTATAAGTCCCATATAGGGTTTATTTATATATAACCCTTTTAAAGTGACAATTTTTATCCTTATGCCATCCACGCTAAAAATTCATTACTTTCTTCTGCTACTGTTAATAACTTATCAGGCATAAAGACAATATTACTGTGTCCTATGCGGATTAATTCATCAGTCAATATTCTCTGTGCTTCTATGTATGCCTTTGGATATTTCCAAGTATTAGGAACTTTTATCCGGTTCCTCAAATACTCCTTGTCACCTATCCAATCATTCAGATATTCATCCAATGCATCCTCATATTCTTTTTCCTTCTTTTCATATACGTTTTTTGCATTATCATTAAGAAATTCAATTATCTTACTATTCAATATTTCCTTTTGTAACATAACTTCTTTAGAAGGTATTGCATCAACAATATTCGGCTGATCATATATAATTTTTATTTGCTTGTAATAATACTTCCACCCATACAGTTCATGAAGTTTTTCATTAACTTTGTTATAGTATTCATTTGATTTATTCTTTATATAGACATAGAACATATTTTTATACTGCATGACATTTTTCAATATATATCTTTCCGTCTGCAATATTTTCTTTTTCTGATAATCGTTAGCAATAAAACGGTGTTCCTTACCTCTTTCATCTACAGATACAATGACCGTTTCGTATTCCACAATAATTAATTTTTCTCTTTGCAGATTACTTAATGCATCATGCAACACACGTTCCAACTTCTTATTTGAACGAATATAAAACAGTGTGATTTCTTGATCATTTATACAATAATCAAGCTGTTTTAACTTCATTTTCGGTTCTTTTCCATACTTACTGTTAATCATTCCAAGCAATTCTAACCAGTTTCTTTTTGTAAAAGTCTTTCTATATCCTTCCTGTTTTGATAGATATTGCAACAAAATAAGTTCAATATAATTCTTATAAATTGAATTATTCCCCTTTCTCCGCAAATCTTCTTTAGGTAAGGGCGTATCGTATATATCTACAATAATAAATTTTTGTCCGTCCTTTTCCCAATCAAAATATCTTTTCCAATTTTTTAATTGTAGCTGTTTGGCTTTACCTGTCTTTGCTTCTTCATTCAAAATTGCACATAATTCCTTGTAATTCTTTATTACCATTCCAATTACAAGTGTGCTTGTATCAATTTCCCATTCTAACTCATTGTTGTTTGTTCCATCATTATTTTCGGAATTAACATATTCAACTGCTGCTTCTAATAAACAAGTAAACTTTCCTGTAATCTCTTTAACCAATCCCATTAATTCATTTGGATTAGAAAAATCATCTACAGAACTACACATAGCCATTATTGTACCAGCAACGAAAAAATCAAATTCATCTTTCAACTCTTTAACCACTGGACGAATATCATTTTCAATAATCTTATCAATAGTCTCTTCGCTACAATTATTACTCTGACCATAACCCAAAAGAAAAATAGCATTTCTTAATACTGATAATAACCCTTGTATGCTATTGATTGGAAATACCCATTTTAACTGTAATGGTTCATAAGCATCCAGATTTTCATTATCAGCCATATAATAAAGCTGTGTTTTTAGGATATGGCACACCCTATCTTGTGATATTATTTCATTACTCAATAACTCATTCCTCCAATCTATTTTTAGTGGTGAATGCTTGTCAAAAGCTCTTACATCCACCACTATTTATTTCTACATTCAGCATCAATCTACACTGCAATTTTCTTATCCATCCTGTCAAAAACCGTTTCTCTCAGCTTTTTATCTACTTCTTTTGCTGATATGCCATCACAAACAGAACACTCTACACGATAATATTCTTCCATAAACTGATTCTTCATCCCACATTCAATAAGAATACTATTTGCACCTGTAAACTCATAATAAAAATCAATCGCATCTTTAAATATGGTCTTATTTAAAAACTGGATAGATTCTATGAATTTCTCTGGTATAATCTGATCTGTTTCTGTAATATCGCCACTGAATTTAGTATTACATTCAATTTCATCTACAGAAATCATCTTTCTTTCAATCACTTCTATAAGGTCTGATAACAATAAAATACGTCTGCTCATGTAATTATTTCTCCTTTTTCTCTTGCTCTACTTGTTTAAAAAAGTCTATATTATTTTCCAAATCATTGGATATCATCTTTAATTGATTAAGGGAAATATCCCATACATCCTTCAATGCTTCATTTCTAACAATCTCTGTAGCACAAATCTCATTGTATGCCAAGTGTTCTAACAGATCATTCACGATATTGTTTTGCAGCCAAACCTTTTTTATAATTTCAGTCAGAGCAAGGAATTCATCTGGGAGTTTCTGGTATCTTTCAAGTACTCTGTTATACTCTTCTATTGCATCATATCTTTTTTCAAATTCAGCTTTTCCATTTCTGGCTAAGGCATTAATAATCTCCCAGATATTAGGTTCATAACACTCGTCATATTCACCAGCACAGTTTAATTCATCATCCATGACATCATATTTGAAAACACCTTGTAATGGTATTTCCTGAATACATGTTGAATACTTTTCCTCATAATCGTGTACAAATTCCTCTGCACTTACACCGGATTTTTTATATTCGATGTCATAAATATATTCATAATAATCTGGTGAAACAAAGATCCCAGTTTGATTGATAAATTCTTCTCGCGATATAAAATCCTTATAAACTGGCTCTTTATAAGTACCTCTTGTTATTGGATGGATTAAATCTTTATCTGCTAAATTATTCATAATTCAATATTCTCCTTATCTACAGGCAACACATTGTAAAACACAATACACTGCCTTATAATCACTGCAATCTTCTTAAACATCCGTGTAGTGCTTATGTAACCTTTTGATGTAATCGTGTTCCAATGCTTCACGTACAGAAATCTTTAGTTTTTTGCAGTATTCATCTACTTTTTCTTTAAATTTGCTGTTAAACATGTAATCGTTGTAGATTATTGTAATCACCGTCCTTTGTTATCCATTCTCTTTTTCATCTTTACTTCTGACTATGTTGATCTTGATATCACCATGAATGATGCAAACAATCACAAATACTGTGCACGCTATCATAAAAGCAAGTGCGAATATTACGCCTAACTTCAACATGAAATTGAATAACGTTTGCAACATAGCTAATAACATATGAATCCTCCCTTCTGTTTTGTTGCTGGGTGGGACGGAATATCCCACCCATTGTTGACTTCTATGTTTTAATAGTGATACATCCAAACTCATCAATGATCATCTTATCCATTACATCACTGATACTTTTGAACTTCTCCAAGCAGTTCTGTAATTCTGAATGTGTCTTACCAGAAACCTCTTCATCATCACGATAGAACTCTTTGTCCGAAAGCCACTTAACATCCTCCTGAAACTCTTGGAGATAGTCATGGTATCTTTTCTGAATCTGAATAAGCATTGCTTCAATCTCGCTTGTTTGAGCGTCACGTACAGCATTTTCAATTTCATTAATCCGTACTTCTACATTTAATTGCTCTGCCTTCGCATTTTCATACTCAGAACTTTCAACACCATATTCTTCTCTTACTTCTCTTATCTTTTGTACTGCTTCTTTTCTCTGGACTTCTTTTAAGTCTTTCAGTTCGCTATCTAGATCAGAAGTATTGTCGGACTTATCAGTATCAGCATTTTTCTTTAACTCATTGAATGCTTTATTGATACTCTTCTGTCCGCTAATTGTTTCATTAATCAGCTCTTCATTTCCTGACTCCAGAATTTTCATACCTCTAGCGTAAGTATTCGTAGAAACATCAGCGTCTTTTGCAAGTTCCGCTCTTACATCAATTTTCTCTTCTTTTGGTAGCGGAGTTGTAGAATTCTCCAACAGCGATTTTTTATCACCACCATTCAGAGATTTATTCTTTTCTGCCTTCTTCTTATAAAAAGGTCGATATTTCTCTACAATTTGAATTCTCTGCAATGGTGTGAGTGACCTTCTTCCAAGCTGTTGTCTTACCATCCAGATTATTGCTTCTTCCTTACTGGCAAATTCTATGGACTTTACTTCATAAGGAATGTTGTGTTTATTGCAGATTTCATATCTGTTATGACCGTCAACAATGATATCTCCCCATACCATAATCGGCGCACCTTTAAATCCATCTGTAAGCAAACTTTGCTCCAAGGCTTTATAATCTGCATCTGATAATTTCGGTAAAACCTCGTTTAATTCAGGATCAATCCTATATTCTACTTTCATTATTTCACCAGCTTTCTTATTTCTTTTTCTACATATTCCAATCTCGCCACCACTTTTACTTTTGACGTTGCGCTCTGTCCACAATAAGAAGCATATTCGCAATCCGGTGTATAGGAGTCCATTAACTCCTGAATCCATTCACCATATTTTTCAAGCGTTATCCCCAATTCGTCTATAGTCTGAACATGATAAGCCAAAATCGGAATGCTTGTCTTTTTCATCAGCTTGTTAGGCTTATCAGATGCTACAACAGCCTTATTCAGCTTGTAGAACAGTTCTTCACAATATTCCAAATCGCTGTTCTTATGGTTAGCACGGAACCATTCTGCAAATTCCATAGTCGCATCATTGTTAAAATTCTTAAACTGATAGTCCATAACAAGCATTAATGTCTGTAAAATACAGGTCTGGATTTCCCCTCGTTTTCTCTGCAATGACGTAAAATATGACTTATGTGATTTTTCTGAGAAGAATTCGCTTGCTTCTACTCTATCAATAAAAGCTGATAATTCATCTCCGAGTAACACCCTTGTTTTCTGGTCTTTTGTCAATGCTGTACCATTGTTAAGCCGGTAAAACTGATCTTCAATCTCTTCATCTGTACAGTCCGTAAGCACGATTACCGAAAGCACCTTGTCTTTGAGTTTGTCCTGTAATTTAGTGTCAATTTCTGAGAAATACTTACCGGCAATCTCATATTCATCTACTGTGATCTTTTGTTTGCGTTGACCATTTTCATTAGTAACAGCCATTCTTTTCTGTATGTTCACTGTCGGCGTATCTTCCGATAATTTGAAACCATCTTTCATGTATTCATAGATTGTCGTAAGTCTTTGTTTGCCATCAAGTACAGAAAACGAATCAAAATCTCCGTCAAACATTTGTAATGCGTATGTTTGTGGAACTGCAAAATTTGCTAAGACACTATGTATCAGAAGACTTTGCTGCTCATCATCCCATTGTCCTGGCTTTCTCTGCATAGGATGGTTGAATACAATATTTCCGTTTTCAATCCCCTCGTTGATAGTTTTGATTGTGTACTCTCTTTCAATAGTTTGCATAATGTTCTCTCTCCTTTGATCTGCATATTTAGTGTTCATTTAAAAAATCTCTTACTTCTTCTGGGGATAATTCATACCTGTGTCCAGCAACAATGCTACCTGAATAGGAATCTAAAATCATATAACCATCTCCAAGTCCAGGTGCATACTTCTTATCTCTTCTTTTCATAAGAAGAAAACCTCTTCGTTGTGCTGCCAGACGTAAATTCACATCTTTGGTTGTTGTAATCATGTTTTCCACCACCTTTCCTTTTACACATTACTCAAAACATTAGTTTTAGTAACGATATAGAATAAAAAATATCAGGCTTTTCAGCCCTACAACTCTCTCAATAAGCATCCCTCCCAATATCTACTTCTCTAACTCACCATCACTTTCTCTTGAAAACAACAAATAACATTACATTGATGAACTTTTCCATGTCAAAAAGATGATCCTTACAATCTCTTTCTACATTTAGAAATAATAAAGTCCATCAAAAAATCTCTATGCAATTACATAATTCTCTAAAAATATCCAGCTACCAATATTTACTAATGGGAAACACAGCGAAACGCTTGAAATAAATTGAAGATAATGTATAATAATTTCAAACGCATTCTGCGTTTCAAATTCTAGCCTTTATGGCATTGAATTTGTGTGTATGTATGAGAAAGCCTGTCAATTATTCGAGGTGTTGCCAGCACCGTTTGAGGATACTTTGATAGGTTTTCTTGTATTAAGTTTGCAGTGGATAATGGTAAGTATAGAACATGTGTTCTTATTTGTCAACACTTTTATCGAACATATGTTTGAAATATGGCTGGAAAGGGGTTTGTGTGAATAAAAAGGATCTATCTAAAACAGAGTTTGAGATCATGAAATATATATGGAGTGTTAACGGAGAAGTCATGCCAAAAGAAATACGGACTCATTTCTCTCATAAGCAATGGAGCAAACAAGCAGTATCAACATTCCTGAAAAGACTGGTTACATCAGGATACTTAAATATGCGAAAAGTCTCTCCAGCAAAATATTACTACTCTGCCATTATAACAGAAGAAGAATCTAATCTGTTACCAGTAATTGACATCATTAATAATACATTTGATGGCTCTTATAACAGCTTCATTGAATCATTAATTGATCATAAAAAAGATTTTGATGAAAAAGAACTGGATGATTTGCAGAAATTCATTAATTATAAGCGTCAGGAAATACAACAGCAACAAGCAGAAATTCATTCATGATATGAGAATACCCATTAATAAAACCACTGACATGCATACTTGTGATCTGCATATTAGTGGTTTATGTTTTTCATGATATGTAATCGGGATTATTCCATGAAATCGTAGTTTTAATCAGTTTTCAAGTTATAATTATTAGAACTTGATTTTCTAAGCACCATCCTTTCATTTCCAAAATTATTTGTTCAAATAAAAAAGACAGCCGTGATGACTGCATGAAATTTGAATAGCAGGACTCGAACCTACAACGTCTGGTTCCCAAAACCAGCGGACTACCAATTGTCCTATATTCAGTGAAATATTTTATGTATCAATATAAAATTAAAAGGTTTTATGATATAATGTTGTAAAAAATAGAAGGAGTGTTGTGCTAAATGTATATAGAAAGACCCGAATTATTGGAATCAATAAGGAAATCTATTTTAGAAAATAGAATTACATTTATATATGGAATGGCTGGTGTTGGGAAAACAACAATATGCAGTCAATGTCTTAGCAAATATTTTAGCAATCAAAATATACATACAATAAGACCATATTCTTCCGACGTATCACTTTTAACACATAAATTTGATGAAGGAATATATGTGTTTGAAGATTTTGGTCATGAATGGATAAATACAAATATAATATATGAAATATGCAAAATACCATCCTATATAAATTCAAAATTTATATTTATATCAAGAGAAAGAACTTTAGTAAAGCAAAACCATTTTATTGATGTTATAAAGCCTTATATTCATATGATTGAAGTAACACCGTTTTCACATCAAGAGATGAATAATTTGTTTGATAATTTTTATTCTCTTCGTAATAATATGTTTTTGGATAAAATATATGATATAACCCAAGGTAACGCATTACTAGCACATGAAATTGGACATTTTCTTTTACATCAGAAAATTAAAGAGAATAATTTAAGTTTATTATATACACCTTGTATAGTTGATAAGTATGGTAACAAAATTGATGAAATAGACAGCTCAACTAAAATTATAGTTACAGAAATAAATGATCAATTATTAGATGAATTAGCTAAAAAACCAGAATTACTACATAATCTTTCTTCATATGATTTTGAACGTGTTATTGCTAAAATATTTGAAAAACAAGGATTTTCTGTTGAAATCACACCAAGAACCCGTGATGGAGGGAAGGATATTTTTATTGCAAAACAAGGACTTGCATCATTTTTATTTTATGTTGAATGTAAAAAATATTCTCCTAATAAACCTGTGGGGATTGATGTTATACAGCGTTTATATGGGGTTATATCTGCTGAAAAAGCAAATGGAGGTTTTATTGCAACTACCTCATATTTTACAAAACCAGCAGAAGATTATATTAAAGAGCATAATCTTGAACATCAATTAACATTGCAAGATTACAATAAAATTTCAGATATTTTAAAATCACTACAACATAACACCCAATGAAACAATTCATCTAAGCAAAAGCCAACCCACTAATCCAGGCTGGCTTTATTCATGTGGTCACTGGATTTTTGTAAAATAGTACATTTTCAACATGATTATTATAAAGAATCCAATAAAATCAAGGCTTCCCATATGGTCCCATACCACAAGCCTTGATTTTTCAGACTTTTACCGATTTTTGAAGGGTGAAAAACAGCGTATTTGCGTTTCGTCCGGTCACACTGGATTCCTAGAGAAGAAATGGGCTGACTATACTGCTATCGTTTCTATTATATGAAATTCACTTTGCATACCTGTTCATAAATACATTGAAATACTTATCTATTATTTCGTATAATCTTCTCAGAACTTCTGGATCATCAAAAGTTCCCTTAGATTCAAGATTATCTAATTCAATGGATATCTCTTTCACATAATCCACTACCAAACTGTTTTCAATCCGGTCTAAATATTGATCTCTTATATCTTCATTTGCTGTTCTTGCAATAAAATAAGGTAATAATTTCGTAAGATCATAAAAATTTTCATTACTCCCACTTAAACAGGGTTCAAATTTTGAGCATTCCCATTTCTCTTTAACAAAATCATCACATAATTCCATATCATTTACATTTTCGAATCCGACAGTCCTCTTTTCGGCAACATATTCTATCCATAATAATATTGAAATTGAATACAAATCAACATCACCATTTTGAAAATCCTTAAACATCATCCCATAAAGTTTAGGCATGAGCGTCATATCATTTATATGTCCCAACTCATGATATAGTGTTTTTCTTAATAATTTATATTCATTATTATCTTCTAACTCTTCTACGTCCAATATCGGGAGCAATTCATACAATCTTGAAGTGACCTCAATTCTTCCAATATATGCTTTTCCGTCGGTTATATAATTATATTTTCTTTTATTAACCAACTCTATTTCTTCTAATGTATTTATATTAAGTTGCGAACCATATTTATCTAATACAAGTTCAACTACTTCATTTAAGAACCTATGTAGTTCTTGACTATAAGTACAATATATTTTCACTTGCTACATTCTCCTATTGAACCGACAAATATTCTTTATTAATCCCTTTTGCAATTAAACAATCTAATATATTTCTTTTTAACAATGAAGGTATCTTGACCTTGGTCACAAATGTATCCATTTGTAAAGTATCTGGAACATCACACACTTTTGGTAAAATGATATTATATTCAGCATAAAAACTGCTCCTCCGTGAATCAAGTGGTTGCTGACTTTTATTACCGCAAATAAAAAATGCACCCTTTTGATTATAAATTCTCGGATTATCTGCTTTCATTTCTTCATATTCCTTTGCATCTGGCAACACAATAAACCCATGATCTAACCACGAAACAATCTGCATAGATAATTTATTTATATCAATAAATTTATTTCTTAA